>TARA_R110002051_G_scaffold68434_6_pt1 | contig 132164 bp, 141 predicted proteins | sample TARA_R110002051 | Tara Oceans TARA_R110002051 (sample SAMEA4397023) | marine metagenome | biome: Polar Biome; feature: [MES] marine water layer (ENVO:01000295) within the mesopelagic zone...; material: water (ENVO:00002006), including particulate matter (ENVO:01000060) such...
GGAGGGGGTGGGGATAAGATCCCTCAAAATTCGTCATCCTGACCCCCGCCTGCGCGGGGGTAAACTCCAGTCGAGACCTCCACTTCATAGGCTCCGCACCTGTCACGTCGAGGTCCCGGCGTTCGCCGGGGTGACGTGGGATAATCGTGAAGGGGCGGGGATAAGTCATGTCGGCGAGGGGACAGGCGGGCCACAAAAACACCCCACCTTCATCCCACGGTGCTTGGCCGCGCCAGCGCGGCTGAGTGTCCGGGGGACCCTAGCGATCCGGTGGTAAGCACGTGCCGCAATCGCTGATCACTAACGTCACCGCTGAGGTCCCCCGGACGCGCTTCGCGCACCGTGGGATGACGGTGAGTTTATTGGAAGAGGCGAGGGACAGGGCGCTGTGGAGCGGCAAGTCACCCAGACTCTGTCGCCACAATCTTGTTAATTGTCTGGTGCAACTAAACGAAAAAGTGTACTGTAATCGTGGCTTGTCTGTTTAGCCGCATCCGGATGCCCGGAACTATTGCGGCGGCAGAATGCTCAATCACGAGAGAGAACCCGACCGATGACGCAATCAAAAGTGTTTGGATTTATTGCTTTGGCGATTGGTATCGTCCTGTTGATTTTTGCTGTGCAGGGGACGAACGCCCCGGCTGATCAAATCACCGAAGCGCTGACCGGCCGATATACCGACCGCACCATGTTCTATATGATCGGCGGCATTGCAGCCAGCCTTGGCGGCCTGTTCCTGCTGGTATTCGGCGATCGTATCAAAAAATAGCGAATAGCCGCCTTGCAGTCTGCTGCGCGCCAGAATTGACCGAATCTTCGGCAATTCGGTGCGCAGTCGACGGACAGATCACGGCGTCCCAAACCCGCCCGTCATCAGGAAAAATGCGACCAGCCGGATCACCGCCGTCGCGCCCGCTGTGACCCATAATCGCCGACCTGACAGCCAGCCCGCGAGCGCGCCGGCGAGGGCGCAGGCGGCGGAAACGGCGATGAAACCTTGCAGGTTGAACACGTTGAGAACCAGCCAGAACAGGCCGGAAAGCCCGTAGGACACAGCAGCGGCCAGCAATAGGTGACGCAGGACGTTCATCGGCAGCTCCTCGCAAATCCAGAGATGATTAGTGTCCCGCTCGGGCCGGGGCGTCAAATCGGCAGCGAAAACCGGGGCCCGGCGATCCATCACGTTCAGCCCAGTTCCCGGCTTGCCCCGGCAGCGGCATCGCGGCTATCTGGTCATCAGGACCGATCTTGCCCGAGGATGCCCATGACTGAAACTGCGGCTCAAATCATGCGCCAGGGCAGTGATCTGCTCGCGGCGGGGGCGCAGGACGATGCCTGTACCGCATTCTGCCGTGCGCTCGATCTCGAACCACAATTGGCCGTTGCCCACTATCATCTCGGTGCGGTGTTGTTATTCACCGGGCGTTCCGGCGACGCCTTGCCGGCGTTGATGAGCGCGGTGATGTTGCAGCCGGGCAATGCCGGTTTCACCATCGCCCTGGCGCGGGCGCTGCTGGAGAGTGGCGAGCGCGAGCGGGCGGCCAGCCTGTTGGTCAAGGCCTGTGGCTCGCAGCCGAATGATGCGGCGTTGCGCGCGGCGGCAGCACAATGTCCGCCGGGGCATTCTGCACCGGCCAATCTGGACGGTTTCACCAGCCGGGTCAGCGCTGCTGAAGGCAATGCCCTGTTCGCCGGGGCTGCGGCCGCGCTCGAAGCTGGCCGTTTCGATCAAGCGCTGGCTCAAGCCGGGGAACTCGTCTGGATCGCGCCGCAATCGGTGGCCGTCTGGACATTGCTGGTCGCGGCCGCCCGGGCCTGTGGCCGTGCAGGCTATGCCGAAATCTGCGCGCGCCGCGCCTTGGCGATCACGCCGTCGGATGCGCAATGCCGGGCGCTGCTGGCCGAGCTCGTGGGCAATGCCGAGGGGCGGACGGACGAGGCCGATCGGCTCTGGAATGCCGCATTGAGGCTTGATCCGGTCAATCCGGATCTGATTGTCAGGGCTGCCGCCTTTTACGACAAACAGCTTGATCCGGCCGCCCTGCTGAACCTGCTTGAGACGGCGCGCGGCGCTGGCGCTGATTTTGACCGGGCCGATCTGCTCGATTCCCAGGCGCGGGCCTTGCTGCGGGTTGGAAGACTGGACGAGGCGCAGGCCAGTATCACACGCGCCCTCGCCAAGCCCGGTGAGCCGGACCAGATACGCAGCCGCCAATTCACGCTCGGGGCGATCGAGGACAAACGCGGTTACCATTTTGAAGCGTATGCCGCCTTTGAGGCGGGCAATCGGCTGCGTGAAGTGGTGTGGGAGGCCGAAGGGCCATGTGATCACACCATGATCACCCGGCGGATCGAGAGCCTGCACCGGCGTTTGCGTGCCGAGATCGCATCGGGCCGGAATGCCGTTGCGGATGCGGCAGCCGGACCGGCCAATATCGCCTTCCTCGTTGGCTTCCCGCGTTCAGGCACCACCTTGCTCGACACGATATTGCGCTCGCACTCACGGGTGCGGATCGTTGAGGAACAGAAAGTACTCATCAACGCCCTGCGCAGTGTCGCCGGCGGGATGAGTGGCGACGAGTCCAACTTCACCGAGGCATGGCTCGACCAGCTCGATGCGAGCGATCCGGGCACATTGCGCACCGCCTATCTCGAGCAGATGGCCGGTTTTGCCGACGACCCGCTCTCAGACGAGCGCGTCTATATCGACAAGCTTCCGCTGAATATGAACTGGGCTCCAATGATCAACCGGATCCTGCCGCGCGCGACTTTCATCCTGGCCCGGCGGCATCCGTTTGATGTCGCGATCAGCAATCTGGCCCAGGACTACAAGCCCAATAACGCCATGCTCAACATGACCAGTCTTGAGCGGATAGATCGGCTCTATGACGGCAGTTTCGCGCTATGGCAGGACTTCGTCGACTGGCGCAAACCGCGTGTCGAGACTGTGGCCTATGAGGATTTGCTCGACGATCTTGAGGGCGTGGTCAGTCGCGTCATGCAAGGTCTGGGGCTGGAGTGGGAAGAGGCTCAGGCCCGCTTCTTTGAAACGGCTCGCAAGCGCGGTCGGATCAACACGCCCAGCGCCAACCAGGTCACGCAGGAACTCTATTCCAGCGCGAAACAGCGATGGCGCAATTACGCTTTTGCGTTCGATGGCGCAGAAACGGCGGCGTTGAGGGATTGGGCTCTGCGTCAAGGCTGTGACGACGAATGAGCCCAGGTCGGACGGCGCGGCGGCACCCGTGCCGGTGAGCTGAAGGTTACAAAAATGACATCGACCTGCGCCATAATATCGCCCTGATTCCGACAGAATGCTCGCCGCGCATCCCGGTTCTGAGACCGGCTTGCCGACGCCTGGGGCACAGGCGTTTCAACTCTGTCTTGGCGACCGGCGCACTATCGTGTCGCGGATCGTGAGTGTGCCCTTTCGGGGCCGTCGCCCCTTGGTCATTCAGGAGAAGTATCATGAAATCGTTTGTTTTTGCGGTGATGGCTACCGCAGGCATGGGTTTGCTTGGAGGGGCCGCGCTCGCGCAGGGCAAGGATGATTCCGCAAATGCGACGCCCGCACCGACGATGGTGGAGTGCCAGCATCTGCACGACCGGGTGCTGGGCGGTCTGGCGCCTAATGATGTCACCGGCCGCGCCGCGGCGCTGGAAGCGCTCGACGATGCCACCGGCGTCGAGATGAAGGTCTGCCTCGCCATGATGGAGCCGCCCAGCGAGCAAGCTTCCACCTCTGGCAAATCAGGCGATGCGTCTGCGACAAATTCGGTGCATCACTAGGCAACCAGCAGGGCGCAACAAGACGGTCCCGCTCTGGCGGGGCCGCGTTGTGCTGACGGTTTGAAAGCCTATTCGCTCTCGCCGCTGCCCGGTGCGGCAAACACCGTCATGCCGTCGCGATCAAGCCCGGCCGTCCACAACTCGCCATTCCACACCAGCGCGGTTGTCGTCCCCTCTTGGGCTTCGACGGGGCCGGTGAGACCATAGACAGCGTGGCCGTCACGATCGACAGCAATGGCCATGGCGGGCCGGTCGGGCAGGGGCGGAAGCCCGGCAATCTGTAACCAGCGCCAGACCAGGCGTTTGACGAAGGGCTGTGCGTGCAGCGCCTCCAGATCGGGTGATCGCAAGGAGGGCATGGCGGCCCAGATCAGCCCGGTCGCGTTGTCGAATTCAAGATTGTCCGGATAGCCGGGCAAGCCTTCGATCAGCACACTCATTTCGCCGCTATCGGGATCGAGGCGCCAGATGCGACCGGTCCAGGTTTCATTGATATAGACCAGCCCGGTTGCCGGATCATGGTCGACCCCATTGATAAAGCCCAGCCCGCCTGCGAGCTCGGTGAAATCGCCAGGGCCTGTGACCAGCAGGATGCGCCCGGTCTGTTCCGACTCGAGGAAGGATTCCAAGTGGTGGCCATAGGGATGGCGTAGCGAGGCGTCGGTCATCACGATGCGGCCGTCGGCGAGCACCGTCAGGTCGTCGGGGAAAACCAGCGGTCCGTCGGGCGCGGCGCCGATCCAGACATCCCAGCCTTCGCTGGTCTGGTGCAAGAGGCCGCGCAGCGCGTCGGCGACGAAGAGCGATCCGTCCGGCGCGAAGGACAGGCCGAGCGGCCGGCCGCCGGTATTGGCAAACTCCACCCAGTCACCGCCGGCCTCATGCACCATGATCCGGCCATCGGCGAGGCTGGCATACAGGCGGCCATCAGGGCCGGGCTCGAGATCTTCGGCGCCATGCAGATCGGCGCGTTCGGTGCGCAATGGTTGCTGGATCGGGTCGAACAGCGGCTGCAGCGCCGGGTCAGCTGGTGCATTGACCAGCCGCATCGCATTGATCGAGCCTGGACCCCAGGCCGCGAGCGAAACAAGAGCGGCGAGAACCGCGACTGTAATGACGATCCAACGCATGATTATTCCCCCAAAAGCGCCAGCAAAATGACGCGAATTTCGCGCATAGGCAATGATTTTGGAAAACTTGAGCCGATGCGGCATTATTGCGTCGGTCCCGCAGGCATGGAGCGCTCCGTACAATGTCCGTTGATTACAAGTCCCGCCTGCGTGAGCTCCAGATCCAGTTGGTGATGCTGCAGCGGCATCTCATCGCCAGCGACCAACGCCTGCTGGTTTTGATCGAGGGCCGCGATGCAGCCGGCAAAGACGGTTTGATCAAACGCATCACCCGCCATATGAGCCCGCGCGAGACGCGGGTCGTGGCGTTGGGCAAGCCGTCTGACCGCGACCGTTCGAGTTGGTATTTCCAGCGCCACGTGCCGCATCTGCCGGCCAATGGCGAGTTCGTGCTGTTCAACCGCTCTTGGTACAATCGGGCCGGGGTCGAGTGGGTGATGGGGTTTTGCAGCGAAACGGAATACGAGGGCTTCTTCCGTGACGTGCTCACCTTCGAGCGCCTGCTGGTGTCCTCGGGCACAACGGTGCTGAAATACTATCTCGATATTTCCTATTCCGAGCAGGCCGAGCGTCTTGCCGAACGCAAGACCAGTCCGCTCACGTCCTGGAAGATCAGCCCGATCGATGCCGTCGCGCTGGAAAAGTTCGACGATTATTCGCGCGCCCGTGACCGCATGCTCGCCGAGACGGGTTCGGAGGATCTGCCTTGGCGCGTCGTCGCTGCCGATAGCAAGAAGCGGACTCGGTTGGCGGTGATCGCCGATATCCTGCGGTCGGTGGATTGCCCGCACTTTACCCCGCCAGAGCCGGGCGAGGGCGCTCCGGTACTGCATCGAACTGGCTCGGGCAAACACCTGTCCTGACAGGCAAAAGTGGCTCAGTCGGGCGCGAAGCAGCATTTTTTACTTGCATTCATTTTGATAATCAGCGAAATATCGAATCATGAACAACGCCTTTAAAGCCCTGTCCGACCCAACCCGACGCCGTGTGCTGGAATTGCTCAAGCGAGGTCCGCTGAGCGCCGGTGAGTTGGCGGATCAGTTCGAAGTGTCGAAATCGACCATGTCGGCGCATTTCGCGATCCTGCGTGAAGCCGGTCTGGTGGTTTCGGAAAAGCACGGCAAATCAGTCGTGTATCAATTGCAGCTGTCGGTGCTGGAAGACGCCTTGCTGGGATTTGCACGCCTGTTCGGCTGGGAAATGACCCTGAAATCCGAGCCCGCCTCAGCGCTGGGCGTAAAGAAGGAAACAGAAATATGACCGCCGATAACAAGACATCCCGACACCGCATCAGTGCAGTGTTGATACTCATTTCGATCGTCGCTGTGCTGGGGATAGCGCTGGCTGGTGAGTTTGAGCTGATCGATCGTAATCTTGCCAAGCGTGGCGTTGGCGCATCGCTCGCGCTGCTGCTGCTCCTGCTCGGCAATCAATTGCCCAAACTGGTGCTGCCGCTGGCAGCGCGGGCTGAGAATTCGGCCCCGGTTCTGGCGGCTGAACGCTTTGCAGCCACGGTGCTGGTTGGTGCCGGTCTGGCCGCTTTGGCGGTTTGGATCTGGTGGCCAGCCGAGCAAATGATGCCGGTTGCCGGTGCCATCGTATTGGCAGGCTTTGGCCTGGCAGCGGCCAATTGGACGCGAGTCTTGCTGGCCAATGGCGGTGCCGTTCGGGGTGTATCGAACGAGCGGTTCGGCTCCAAGTCACGGTTGACGCTGCTGATGATGTTGCATGCACTCTTATGGGTGGCGGTGATTTTTCTGGCCGACACAATTTGGGGTGATGTGGTTTCCCAGTGGCTGGTATTGCCCTTCGTCCTCATCAACGGCTTGCTGGCGGTTCTCTATCAACGCCGCTTCAAACGGCAAGACTAAAAGACCTGCGATCTGGCGGCCGGCTGCCCGTGAGCAAGCCAGGTGCCGCCAGATCGCGTCCCCCCTGGGACTGGTGTGATTATTGTCGGCCGAGTTCCGAGATCGAGAGCGTTGACTGGGCATATTCACCATTCTGGTAAGAGCCGACCCAAACATTATAGGTGCCCGATTGCGGGTTTCCGATGGTGACGATCGGGTTGAGACCATTACCGCTATCATCATCGCAATACAGATTGCCATTAGGGGCCCGCACCATCAGCGTGGTGTCGGAATTTGAAGTCGAAGAAAAACTCAAATTGAATGTGCCCGCGACGTAGTGGACCTGATAATCCATATTGTTGGCGATCCAGCCACGACAGCCGGACGCGATGGACGACGCATCGAGTACTCCGCCAGAGGTTATTGAGACCCGGAATGGGTCCGGCGTGAACCCGGCGCGAAGATTGACGGCGCCGAAGGTCGCTGGCTGAGCTAGGGCGGCGGCTGTTGTCAGACAGGCCAGGGCGGCGGCGGTGAGGGAAGCTTTCATGGGATATCCTTTCTGAAACGATGGGTGGATGCGTGGGCAGCCGATCAACCGGTCACGGTGTAGATCATGCCGCCACCGGCTCGGACCTGCAGGTCCTGGCGCGCCTCTTGCCCGGCCAGTCCGGCGAGGACCGCCCAGCAGCCCGCTCCGACGCGGAAGGTGTAGCTTTGGCCAGGCCGGATACGGACGCCGTTGGGCAGGCGGTTGAGGCCATAGGAAGGGGCGCTGCAGCGGGCGAGCAGGACCGAGGTCAGGGCATAGCCGGACCGGTTCACGACCTGGATGACGCCGGTCTGTTCGCCTTCACGGACAAGCGGTCCGCCGGTGACGAAATTATCGACGACGCTGCTGCAGCCCGTCAGGGTGATGGCGATGCCCATCAGTGCGGCCCGGAGTGCGAGTTTCATGCTTGCCCCTTTCGATTGGCCCTGCCGTGTTCACCTTGGGAGTTCACGCTTGGCTGGGACGGTTATCCTGATATTTGTACTGAGTTAATCCGCGCGGCTCCGGTGCCGCCATCCCCTGTTCCGGGGAGTTCGCCGGAGTGGTTGGCACGGGTAAGGATGGCCTTGGACGCAAGGCTTGGCCGAAGCGTCGTGCGGGTTCGGCAGGAGACGAGACGGAGATGAGTGAGCCGGGGGATAGTGCGACAGGCCGCCGACTGGCCGCCGGCGTGGAGCGGGTTCGCTTCAATACGCCGAGCGCGCGGCTGGCCGGCATCGTGCTGTTCGCGCTGGCGATGGCTGCGGTGACATTCCGTCTGGCGCTCGGATCCGACCCTGTGACCCCCCTGGCGCTGATCTTCTGGGTCCAGTTGGCTGTCGGCCTTGGGGCGATGACGATCTCCGGTTGGGTCTGGGCGCTGCGGCCGCGTGAGCTGGCGACGCGCCTGTTCGCTCTGAGCGGTCTGGCGACCCTGATCTTCACCTTGGCGGCGGCGAGCCGTTCGGGCGCCGTGATCGAACCGCGCAGCCTTGCGGTGTTCCTGATGTGGCTCAATGCCGGCGGCGCGACCCTGTTTGGCGCAGCGATGATCGTGCTGTTTCTGGTCTATCCGGTCCGCTTGCCGAATTGGCGATCGCTGGCGCTGGTCAGCAGCGTTGGCTTTGCGCTCTGGACAGTCGCGACCCTGCTGGGCCGGATGCCCGCCTGGTCTTCGGTTCACCTGATCACCTTGGTGGAGATGGGTGGGATTTTCCTGGCCGTTGCGGCTCAATTCCTTGCGACGGCAAAGGCACCGAAAGACCGCGCTGTCGCGATCTGGTTCGGGCTTTCAGTGCTGTTCGGGGCGGGTGGATTTATCGGCTTGATCGCCCTGCCGGCCGTGCTGGGACATCCGGCACCGATCAAGGCCGGTTATGCCTTCGCCTGTTTCCTCCTGATCTATATCGGCGTCGCGGCCGGTCTGCGGCAATACCGGCTGTTCGAACTGGGTGAGTGGGCGTTTCGCATCCTGTTCTATGTCGTCGGTACGCTGATCCTGGTGGCGCTCGATGCGGCGCTGGTCGGTCTGCTCTCGCTGCGCCCGGGCCCGGCGATCGGGATTTCCCTGCTGGTCGTCGGTTTTCTCTATCTGCCGCTGCGCGATGCCGTCGCGCGGCGCTTCGTGCCGCAGCCCGGCTTGAGCGAACAGGAACTCTTCCACGCCGTCGTGGATCTCGCCTTTCAGACTTCGCTGCGTGAGCGCGCCGGGCAATGGCGCCAACTGGTCACCCGGCTGTTCGACCCGCTCGATTGCCACGGGACAGACGAGGCGGTGGCCGAACCGGCCATTCGTGAGGACGGGATTGAACTCGTCTTGCCGCCGATCGGCGATATCTCGGCTCTGAGCCTGCGCTATCCCTGGGCCGGCCGGGCCCTGTTCGGCCCCTCCCACGTCAAAACCGCCCAGCGTCTGGTGCAAATGATGGCGCATGCCGATGCCAGCCGGGATGCCTATGATCGCGGCGTCACCGAGGAGCGGACCCGGATTGCGCGCGACATGCATGACAATATCGGCGCCCAATTGCTGGGCGCCCTGCACAGCCGTGACGACGACCGCAAGAATTCGATGATCCGCGAAACCCTGACCGATCTGCGCGATATCATCAATGACGCCTCAGGCGGCACCCGCTCGCTCGATGAAACCCTGGCCGATTTGCGCCTTGAGACCGCCGAGCGTCTCGCCTCGGTCGGGATCGCGCTGGAATGGGTCAATGAGGCGGGCGATCTGGCGGGCCTGCCGCCGCAAGCCGGCCATGCCTTGCGCTCCCTGCTGCGCGAGGCCGCGAGCAATGTTCTCAAGCATTCCGGCGCCAGCGTGATGCGGGTCGAGATCCGCTATGATGGCAACCGGGCCGAGCTGGTGATCGAGGATGATGGATCGGGCTTCGATCCGGCGGATCGGACCGGCGGCAACGGGTTGGCCAATATGCAGGGCCGGCTTGCCGGGCTGGATGGGCGTCTCGAGATCCTCCCCTCCGCCGCGGGCACGCGGCTGGCCGCCAGCTTTCCGCTGCCGCGTCGAGGAGCAGTCGCATGAACCGGATTTTGATCGTCGAAGATGTCGGCGAGACGCGCAAATGGCTGTGCGAGATTGCACGGGCCGCCTTTCCGGCCTGCGAAATCAGCGAGGCAGCGACGATGCGTGCTGGCCTCCAGGCCGCCGCCGAGGCGGATTATGATCTGGCACTGATCGATCTTGGTCTGCCCGACGGGTCCGGGCTGGAAGTCCTGCGCTGTCTGTGCCGGGTCTGTCCGACGGCGGTCCCGATTGTCACCACCGTGATGGGCGATGATGCTTCAATCGTGGCAGCCCTGTCGGCGGGGGCTCAAGGCTATTTGCTGAAGGAGAATCCGGCCGAACTGTTGACGCGGCAATTGCTGCAACTGGCCGAGGGCCTGCCCGCGATTTCGCCTTCGGTGGCGCGCCGGATCATGGCGCATTTCCGCCTGACCGGTCCCGCCGCCAATCCCGATGAGGGCCTGACGGCGCGCGAACGCGATGTGTTGGCGCTGATCGGGCGCGGCCTGCGCAATAGCGATGTCGCAGCCGATCTCGGTGTCGCCGAAAGCACGGTCGCCAGTCATATCAAGTCGATCTACCGCAAGCTGGGCATCTCCTCGCGCGCCGAAGCCTCTTGGCACGCCACCCGGATGGGCCTGACGCCCGGATCAAGCTGAGGCCGACGCCTCAGCGCACAATGGCCTTCAGTTTGGCATGGCGCGGCAGGACGTTGCGTGGTCGTTGGCCGTCTCCGTTCATTTCCTGCGGTACGGGGCTAGGGTTATTCCGTTGAAACCGTGACGGGAATAGGTGGAGCGTGTCACCCATTCACCGAGTCGCTTGGCAGGGCGGTGCGACGATACGCCGAATTGCAAAAAATTGAGGGATAGGGTTCTTGACCGTGTAATCTCGATAGCTGGCCTCGTTGACGGGGTTCGATAGGCAGTAGCAAACATGTTCGCAACAAAGCACAGACAGGGCAGCTGGACGAGGAGCGTAGTCACGCTTCTTGCCGCCTTGGCTGTGGCTTGGGCGATGTTGGCCGGGTCTTCACTGGCGTCAATTCCCGACGATTCCTGCGCCGGCATTCAGGCGTGCTGCCCTCATGCCACCGGCGCGGATGGGCAGGCCACGCACGGTGCCATGCAAATGGACCATCCCTGCGATAGCGATATGAATTGCCCCTCGCCCGATTGCGCCATGATGACCGGTTCCATAGTGGCAGGTACCCTTGAAGGTGCTCAGCTGGTCCGTCCCGACCCAGGCCTCGAAGCCCGGAGCCGGGCGATCTCCAGCCGTCCGCACAGTTTCGCGCTCCCGATACCCAAACAGCCGCCAAAACTCTGACGACAAGCACCGCCATCGCGCGGGTTTTCGTGTTGTTTCAGAGAATTGGAGGCGTTGATGCGCTCTTCTGTACTGGCCCGCCTGGCCGTGACGGCGCTCATATTGAGCACCGCCGGCCTTGCCCAAGCCCAAGACTACCCCTTGTCATTGCCCGAAGCCGTGCTGCTGGCCAGTCAGGCCGAAGAGCCGTCTGTCGAGGTCTGGCGCGCCCGTGCCGAAGCGCTCGACAGCCAGGGTATCGCCGACGCGGCACTACCTGATCCGACGCTAAGGGTCGGGTTGGCCAATATGCGCCTGAGCGATTTCGACCCCAATCGTGAGGGGATGACACAGACCCAGGTCAGTATTCGCCAGATGTTTCCACGCGGCGACACACAACGCCTGTCGCGGGAAATTCGCGAGTGGGAAGCGCGTTCGGCTCGCGCTGCGATGGCGCTGGAAAGCCGGCGTATCCGATTGAGCGTGCGCGAAGCCTGGTTGGAGCTATATTACCTGGACCGGGCGGCGACCCTGATCGAAGAACGCCGGACCACAGTGGCGCAACTGGGCGAGATCGCGTCGGCCAGCTTTGCCGCCGGAAATCGCAACAGTCATGACGTGATCCGGATTGACCTTGAGCTCCAGACGCTGACGACGCGCTTGGTCGAGATTGAGCGCAATCGCGAGGTCGCGCGAGCGGCGTTGGGACGTTATCTCGGCGATACGGTCGCTGCCCGCTCGTTGACGCCGCAATGGCCAGTCTTGCCGGCACCCGATGAGCCTGACGCCATGCGGGCACAATTGGTGCGCCATCCGTCTATCGCCATAATCGACGCGCGCATTTCAGCGCGCGATCGCGGCGTCGAGCTGGCGCAACAGCGCTACCGGCCCGGTTTTTCGCTCGAAGCCGGCTACGGCCTGCGCGACAGCCGTTCCGATCTGGCCTCCGTCGCTGTTGGCGTTGAAATTCCCCTGTTCGGGCACAGCGGTCAGGATGCCGGTGTCGCTTCGGCGCGCAGCCAGCGTGAGGCAGAGGTGCTCAACCGTGATACGGCGCTGCTGGAGATGAGCCGCGAATTGACAGCGAGCCATGCCAGCTTTCAGCGATTGACCGAGAATGTCGTGCTCTACCGGACGGATGTATTGCCGCGCTCGCGCGAGACGGAACAGGCTGTTCTGCTCGCCTACGGCAATGAGCGTGCTGACTTCGCCGAACTGGTCCGCGCTGAACTTGCCCTGCTCGATACCGAGCTTGCCCTTTACCGAACCCAGGTCGATGCCCTGAAAGCTCAGGCCCGGCTCATGTTTCTCGTCGGAGATCCCTCATGAATATCCGTAATCCGTTCGCCGCTCTGGGCTTGTTGCTCGTCGGCCTCGTTGCAGGCCTGGGCCTGATGGCCGTGTTCAATCCCGGGGGCGGTCAATCGGGCTCGGCGGACGCTCCGCGTGTGCTCTACTGGGCTGCCCCTATGGATCCGAGTTTTCGCAGCGATAACCCCGGCAAATCGCCGATGGGCATGGATCTGGTCCCTGTCTATGAGAGCGATGACACGGCCCCGGCTGATGGTGCCATCCGCATCAACCCGGTCGTTGAAAACAATATTGGCGTGCGCACGGATGTTGTCGTTCGCGGCAGTTTCAACCGCACTCTCTCCACAGTGGGTTATGTCAGACCGGTCGATGGTCTGACCTCGATGATTGATGTCCGCGCCGAAGGCTGGATCGAGAGCCTGCCGGTGTCTGCCATCGGTGACCCGGTGACGCGCGGACAGGTCGTGCTTGAACTCTATTCCCCGGCTATTGCAACGGCACAGGCCGAATACCTTCAGGCTGTACAGATCGGGCGCGACTCCCTGAGGCAGGCTGCAAGGTCGCGCCTGGTCTCTCTGGGCATGGACTCTGACCAGATCACCCAACTGGCGCGGCGCGGCATTGCCGGTCGCACGGTGGCTATTCGTGCGCAGCAAGACGGCACTGTTATCGCCATTGGCATCCGCAATGGGGCTTTTGTCCGGCCCGGCGGCCAGCTGATGACGATCAGCGATCTGGAAACCGTGTGGGTGATCGCGGACGTCTTTGAGGACGACGCACAACGCGTCAGCGCCGGCGATCACGCTCGACTGGAGACGCGCTCTTTGCCGGGCCGGGAATGGGTCGGTGAGGTCGAATATGTCTACCCGACGGTGAACCCGCAGACCCGCTCAGTGCCTGTCCGAATCCGGCTCGACAATGCCGACGGTGCTTTGCGTCCCGACATGTATCTCAATATCGCGATCGAGACCGAACCGCGCGCCGATGTCCTGCAAATCCCGCTTGAGGCGGTGATCCGGACTGGCCGTTCCGAACGGGTCATTCTGGCCGAAGGTGACGGGCATTATCGTCCCGCCAGCATCATGACCGGCGCCGAATCCGGCGGCATGGTGGAAGTACTTTCCGGTCTTGCCGCCGGCGAGCGGATCGTGGTGTCGAGCCAGTTCCTGCTCGATTCTGAAGCGAGCATTCAGGGCGCGATGCTCCGGATGAGCCCTCCAGGCGAGGTGATACATGAACCCGTCCTGGTGGCTGACGCGGCGCCCATCGCTGTCCGCGCAAGCGGCACTGTCATCTCGCTCATGTCCGGTCACAGCATGATCGAGATCGAACACCCGGCTATCTCCGAGCTGGATCGTCCGGCTGGAACGACGATGTTTAACGCCCTTGCTGATGTTGATCTGTCAGAGATCGAGCCGGGACAGAGCGTTGATTTTGAACTCATCGAAGTCGAAGCATCCGGCTGGCAGCTGGCCGCTATCGAGGCTCACACTGCAATTGAAGGAGAGCGGCCATGATCGCGTCCCTCATTCGATGGTCGATCACCAACCGGATCATCGTGCTCATTCTCGCTGTTTTGCTGGCCGGGTTTGGCACGTATTCGCTATCACGCACGCCGCTGGATGCGATCCCGGACCTCTCTGATGTCCAGGTCATCATCAAGACCACCTATCCCGGGCAATCGCCACAGGTGGTGGAGGACCAGGTCACTTACCCATTGACGACCGCGATGCTCGCCGTGCCCGGCGCGGTGACGGTGCGGGGCTACTCCTTCTTCAATGACAGCTATGTCTACATCATCTTCGAGGACGGAACGGATCTCTACTGGGCCCGTTCGCGCGTGCTCGAATATCTCAGTCAAGTCGCGCCGCGCTTGCCCGCAAGCGCCTCGCCGGAGTTGGGCCCTGACGCCACCGGGGTTGGCTGGATTTATCAGTATGCGTTGGTCGACCGGACCGGCCAGCACGATCTGGCGCAATTGCGCTCGATCCAGGACTGGTTTTTGAAATTCGAACTGCAAACGATTGAGGGCGTTTCGGAAGTCGCCAGTATTGGCGGCATGGTGCGGCAATACCAGGTGGTGGCCGATCCCGACCGCCTGCGCGCCTATGGCATCCCATTGTCGCATCTGCGCACGGCGATTCAGCGCGGCAACCAGGAAAGCGGCGGCCGCGTCATCGAGATGGCGGAAGCCGAGTACATGGTGCGTGCCTCGGGCTATATCGAAGGGATAGACGATCTCAGGGCGATCCCGGTCGGGTTGAGCGATGCTGGCACGCCGATCCTTCTCTCCGACGTTGCGGACATTCGTATCGGGCCTGAATTGCGGCGCGGACTCGGTGAGCTGAATGGTGAAGGCGAGGCTGTCGGCGGGGTCATCATCATGCGCTATGGTGAGAACGCGCAGGCGACCATTGAACGGGTCGAGCACCGGCTGGACGAATTGCGTGCCTCGCTGCCTGACGGCGTCGAAATTGTCACCACCTATAACCGGGCGGGCCTTATTGATCGGGCTGTTGAATCCCTGAGCGAAAAGCTGATCGAGGAATTTATCGTCGTTGCGCTGGTGTGCGTGATCTTCCTGTTCCACATTCGCTCTTCGCTGGTGGTCGTGTTCAGCCTGCCGCTCGGTGTATTGGCTGCCTTTGCGGTGATGAACGCCCAAGGCATCAACGCCAATATCATGTCGCTCGGAGGTATCGCGATCGCCGTCGGCGCGATGGTCGATGCAGCGATCGTGATGATCGAAAACCTGCACAAGCATATCGAGCGAGAACCGCTAACGCCGGAGAACCGATGGCGCATTGTTGGCGACGCCGCGGCCGAAGTCGGTCCGGCGCTGTTCTTTTCGCTCCTGATCATCACCTTCAGCTTTGTGCCGATCTTTGCCCTGGAAGCCCAGGAGGGGCGGATGTTTCATCCGCTCGCTTTCACCAAAACCTATGCGATGGCGGCGGCGGCGGGTCTATCGGTCACGCTGGTCCCCGTGCTGATGGGGTTCTTCATTCGCGGCAAGATCACGCCGGAGCACAAGAATCCGGTTAACCGGATTTTGATCGCCGGTTATCGCCCTTTCATCAAGCTGGTTCTGGGCCATCCCTGGGCGATGATCGGTCTGGCCGTGTTGGTGCTGGCCAGTTCGGCGGTGCCATTGTCGCGCATGGGCAGCGAATTCATGCCTGACCTCGACGAGGGTGACATTCTCTACATGCCCAGTGCCTACCCCGCCGCCTCGGCGGGCCGGATGGCCGAAATCCTGCAGCAGACCAACCGGCTGATCATGACGGTTCCCGAGGTGTTGACGGTTTACGGCAAGGCTGGCCGCGCCGACACGGCCACCGATCCGGCACCGATGTCGATGATCGAAAGCACGATCCAGTTGCGTCCGCGCGATGAATGGCGCCCCGGTGTCACGATGGACGATATTCGTGCGGAACTGAACTCACTCGTCGATATCCCCAGCCTGACGAATGCGTGGGTGATGCCGATCCGGGCCCGCATCGACATGCTGGCAACGGGGATAAAGACGCCCGTCGGGATCAAGATCGCCGGGCCCGATCTGGCCGTTATCGCCGAAATCGGAGAGCGGATCGAAGACATTATCGGCGGCGTTCCCGGTACTGCCTCGGTCTATGCCGAGCGGGTCACCGGCGGACGCTTTGTAGATATCGATCTCAATCGGCTTGAGGCCGCCCGCTTTGGCCTCAATGTCGCCGATGTCCATGATGTCATCCGCACCGCGATTGGTGGCATGACGGTGACCGAGAGTGTCGAGGGGCAGGAGCGTTATCCGGTCAATATTCGCTATCCGAGCGATTATCGGGGATCGCCTGAGCAACTCAGGTCCTTGCCGGTGATCACCCCGGCCGGGGCCCAGATTCCGCTCGGACGTATCGCTGACATTTCGATCGGTGCGGGGCCCGGTGTCATCCGCAGCGAGAATGCGCGGCTGAATGGTTGGGTTTATGTCGATATCGCCGGTGTCGATATCGGCACCTATGTCGCCAATGCCCAACGCACACTATCGGATCAGCTGGAATTGCCACCCGGTTATTCGATCCGCTGGTCAGGACAGTATGAGTTCATGGAGCGTGCGAAGGCAAAGCTCGCCGTGGTGGTTCCTGTGACACTGATCATCATCGTGTTGCTCTTGTTCTTGAATTTCCGCCGCATCATTCCCGTCCTGCTGATTATTGGCACCCTCCCGTTGGCATTGGTCGGTGGCATCTGGCTGCTCGACCTGCTCGGCTACAACATGTCGGTGGCTGTCGGGGTGGGGTTCATTGCCTTGGCCGGAGTCTCGGTGGAGATCGGGGTGTTGATGATCCTCTACCTTGAACACGCGCTGGCCGACCGCCGGAAGTTGGCTACCGACGAGGGGCGGGCGTTGAACCCCGCTGATCTGACAGGGGCCGTGATCGAGGGTGCCCTGCTGCGTGTGCGTCCGATCATGATGACCGTCGCCGTGATCATCGCCGGCCTGCTGCCGATCATGATTGGCAGTGGCACCGGTTCCGAAGTGATGCGCCGCATCGCAGCGCCGATGGTCGGCGGCATGATCAGCGCAACCGTGCTGACCCTGCTGGTGATCCCGGCGGCCTTCCTGATCTGGCAGTCAATCGTTCTGCGCCGGCAGCAGCGACAGCTGCCCGAACGCCTGCCAAGTGAGGGCTAGAGGAAAGACGGAGCCTGGATGAAATCGGGACCATCACAATCCGTCGCGGCGCCTCAGCGTCATTGATTGTGATGGTCCCGATCAGCCTGTCTGGTACGCAGAAACCGTATCGGGATCTGCGGTACAGCCGGTTCATGAAGCGACCGTCCACGTCTTCTCCAGTGATTTCTTCCGGTGCGGCAACCACCTTGGCGGCGGACGCGGTGCCTGATTGTTTCTCAGGCGGTTGCGCCCGTGCCGGTTGACCTGCGGCAGGGTCCGCGGGGCCAAAATAGTCGCGCCCCTCACAGCCCCGATAGCGGTTGGTACATCCCGTCCGGCGGGGTCTACCCCCTGCCTTGCAGCAGTGAATACTCATCTGGATGGCTTATGAAGCCCTTGAAGAGCCACACATTCACGCCGGGCGCTTCGTGAACCCAAAAAAAACGGGCGCCGAAGCGCCCGTCAGGCTGGATGTCACTGTGTCGAAGCCCGCCGGCCCATAGCGGCTTCGCGGGACACCGACTTAGTCGGGGTTGGTCGTGGCGGGGGGCGAATCCACCGCGTTATTGTCCTCGTAGGGTTCCGAGCTCATCATCAGGAAGGCCTTGATGTCCTCGGCAACGTCGCCGGGGATATTGGCCCGAACCCGCATATGATTGACCGTCATGTCCCATTCCGCAGGACTGAGCTCAGTCGGGGAGCGCATATTGTGGCAGTTGCTACAGGTGTTGGCCCAGGCTTCGGCGCCACGCCCGATCTGGTCGGCGTATGCATCCTCGGCCGCTTGCGCTGCGGCGTCGGGAGCTTGCTGTGCCAGGGCAGCAGAAGCGCCGCCAGTGGCCAGAATCGCGCTTGCGATAATCAGTGTTCTGAACATTGTCTTCTCCATCTCTAGAAGCCGTAGGCCATTTGGACCAACAACCGCGTTTCCTCGCTCACATCGCCAGGCATCCGCGCCGTGAACTCACGGCGTTGCAGTACGGTTTTGGCCACCAGGCTCGGCGCGAACCAGTAATTGACCCCAACGTCCCACCGACGCTGTGCGTGCATGGCGAGGTCGTCATTTCCGACGATGTCGTATTCGCCATAGCGCAGGGTCGGCTCGAGATTGGCCATTGCCGGAAACTCGGCCGTGCCCGACAGGCGATAAGCCATCTGGAGATACCAGGCCGTGCTTTCCAGAGTCGGGAAGGCTTCAACGGCGACAGCGCCGGCGACGGCGGTGTTGATCGGGTCACGACGGCTGTCAATATACTCACCGCGTATGTCCCAAGCTCCGCCGGTATAGGCGAAATCGGCTCCCCACTGGATCAGATCAGCTTCGGTCGGATCGAGCAGGCTCGGCCCGGCCTCAGACTCCAGCCCCAGCACCTTGGCCGTCAGAAACGATGCACCGATCTCGAGATCCGGGATAACCCGCAGACCAAACCGGCCGGAAATAGCCTTGTTGTCATTGTCATCGCCATCATAGGCAGTGAGCTCTGTATCTGCCTCCTCGCCAACCCGCGGACCATTGCCGACGGCAACCGCGTAGGTGAAGGTTCCGGGGTTCAGATTGAATGCGCCGCGCACCTGGACACCGGTCTCAGACGCAGGCTGGATTCCACCGTGAGCAAAGCCGGCCGGCATGTCAGCCATGCGGTTGATCCATGACGGATGCAACCGTTCCATAAACTGGCCGAACGGGCTGAGAAATTGCCCGACAACGATCACGGCATTCGGATGGACCAGGAAATCGGCCTGCGCATATTCCAACCCGGTGGTGGTTCCGCCATCGGCGTTTTCAATCTCGAGTTCCGCCTCGAACAGGACGAAATCCTGATACTGGAACTGGAAGATCGGGTTGAACCGGATCGACGAGAATTCCGACGATGTGGTCACCCCATTGTCGAGATAGGTGAAGTTCGCATCTGCAAAGCCGGTCACGCGGAAGTTGGTATCCGGACCGTTGTCGGCGAGCACCGGCGCGGCGCCCGCGAGAACCAGGCAGCCGGCTGCGGCTGTCGTCATCAACCTTGCCAGAAGGCCGGGTCTTTTTGTCTTGAAACAAGTCATGTAAATCCCCTTTCAATTGGGTGCGCGGCCTCGCTTCCAGAACGAGTGAACGCACAGATCAGTTGTTTTCGCTTTCGGCGATGAGCGCCGCCATCCGGCGGCGGGCGAGCCCCGGGTGCCGGACCGCGGCGGCGGCGGCCCCATTGACGGATGTCCCGTCGCCGACCTCGATCAGCGCGACCATGCCGGCGGCATAATGCGGTGAACAGCGAACGCCGTAGATGCCGGCCTGGTCGAAGGTCGCGGTGACGGCCTGGCTCAGTTGGCCCGAGAACGGTGTCGCACCATCCGGCAGCATGCCGGGAATTGTCTCGGCGTTATGGCTGGGATTGGTCGGCAAAAATGTGACCGTATCGCCGGGAGCGATCTGCAGGAAAGCAGGAACGAAGACCATATTCCCGTCGGCACCGCGATTGAGCATCTGAATTTCATGATCTTCGGCCCACGCGCCACCCGCACTCATCAGGCTGATCGTTCCGGCGACTAAGGCTGCTTTTACAAAGGCTTTCATTCGGGTCTCTCCTTTTCCATAAACTATTTATGGTTTAGTCCCCGACGGTGTGATGATCAACGCCTGAGAGCCCGTTTGAACCGCGTCATGCTGTCGCATTAAAATTTCACTGCTGCGACATAATGCGCAACAAAATGCCGAAAATTGCGCAAGGAAGATCACAATGCTGACGCATTGTGCGAGTGGAGGGTATTTTATTTATCAAGTTTTCCGAGCGTCGACAGGTGGGTAGACGAGGGTGACCGACATGCCGCAATCAGGTCCCGCTACTTCGATATCTCATGGGGCGAAGAGCAATTCTTGCCGTCAGCCGTATTGCGCAAAGGCGGCCCTGCCGGCATCGCCGAAGGACCAGACCGTATAGGCCTGCGAGTAGCCGGGAACTTCCATTCCCGGCGAGCCGGCCGGCATGCCCGGTACTGCAAGGCCGCGAATGGTCGGTCGCTCAGCCAACATGCGGGTAATTTCCGCAGCCGGGACATGACCCTCCACGACGTAGTTTTCGACGATGGCGGTGTGACACGACCACATCTCCTGGGGCACCGTGAGGCGTTGCTTGATCACCGTCATATCGTCCAGGTCATGTGGCTCTACTTCGAACCCGCTCTCGCGCAAATGCGCGATCCAGGCATTACAGCACCCACAGGTGGGGGATTTATAGACCAGGACTGACGGGTTGGCCTGTGCGGAGCATGCGATCAAACCCGGACTGCCGGCGAACACGATCCCGCCCAAAAGCGCTTGTCGACGATTGATCATTTTACTCTCCCTTGGCGGTTGAGGCCGCCGTCTTGTATCGGACCCATATCGATTGTAGCCAGCATCCGAACGCCGCCTTGTGCGCCAGACTGGGTTTTTCGACCCAACTCCAGGACAGCGCAGCGATGATAACCGTTGCCGGCAGCGAGATCAGGCCAATCAGCAGCGGCGTTGCCGACGGGTTGAAGAACAGCACGGTCTGCATGACGGGATAATGCCAGATATAGATCCCATAGGACCAGTCAGGGATGTGCGACGCTGTTGGCAGTCCGCCCAAGCGGGCAAAGGCGATCCAAAACAGGGTCGATGCAATCGCGATATTCATGAACAATTCTGCCCAAGCCGCGTCACCGGAAAGGAACCAGAGCGGGAGCGCAACACCCGCTATCACCGGAACCAGCGGCAAGTGATCACGCCATCCGTAAACGACCATTCCGAGCGTGAAGGCAGTCGAAAGGCGTGCGGCGCTCATGATCACGGCCGGTGCATCGACCCAGAAAAGGGCGAGGCCCAGAAACGCGGTTGAGGTAATCGCGAACAGAAGCAGATGCGACCATTTCCCCCAAGGGATGGGGGTGAAAAATACGACAGCGGCGGCAAGATAAGCGACCACCTCATACCGCAGCGTCCACAGCGTAGCGGAAAACTCGCCGGCCCGAGGCAGGTCAGCGTAAATCCCCGCCGGGCCGTGCTCTGTATCGAGGAAACCCAACACCTGAACCGGATACAGCCAAGTTTGCGGGGTCGTCCAATAGTCGGCCGCGCCGAGGCTGGTGACAACCGGGCCAATAATGAAGACCGCCGTCAGCGAAAGCGCGGCCAGGGCGGGCAGGATCCGAAGCGCGCGTGACGCTGCATAAGTGAAAACATCGGCCCGGCGCTCCAGACTGTCAGTGATCAAGAAGCCGCTGAGTATGAAAAACGCATTCACCGCCGCGTAGCTGAGCGACCAACCGTTGAGAGCGAGCGGGGGCGGTATATCCGGCATACGGGTCACGATGATAGCGTGCTCAACCAGCACCGCTGCGGCCAGCGCAAGGCGCAGGGAGGTCAGCCGATTATCGCGGCCGGAAAAGGCTTGGCCGATGGTTTTCAGTTTTAGGATCGACCGGTCCTCCAGGATATCTCTTGTGTTACGCAGCCAACCGCTTGTCCCCTCATCATGAGACCGACGCGCTGAAATTGCTCCAGCCCATATCAACCCGATTCGGTTTTTCGGCGGGGTCTATGCGAGACGCCCGGCCTTGGCTGGAAGCGGGTCGGTCGATGAGTCTAACCGCAGGCAAGACATCCCCTGACAACATTTTGGTTGATCATGCCGGGGTGGCTGGACCCTGCCGTGGGACTGGCTGGCCTGAGTGTTGTTCGGCTGAGCTGACTCTGCTGCGCTCATCTTGAGGGGTGCGGCGAAATGGCGCGTAATACCCCCGCGATCTTCTGGAGGAATGGATCATGTCCGCAATACGCGTTTTGATGTTGAGCTTGGCAACAGCCAGTTTGGCGTTGGCAGCAACTGAACCGGCATGGGCGCACCCGCCCGAGGAACACGCAGGCGCCGCGACTGCCGCCGAGGCGGTCGCTGCACCGGAACAAATCCCCGAAGCGGAGGTTGATGCGTCGCACCATGACCTCGTTGCGCCGCATGATCACGACGCGGCCTCTGCGCACCAGCCGGGTAGCGTAACTCCTGCCGCTGGCCATCATGACGAGGCCGTGCCGCATGAGCATGGTGCCGAGGCGGCTGAGGACCATCATGACGAGGCCCTGCCGCACGAGCATGGTGGTGAAGGCGAGGAAGGCCATCACGGCGGCGCCGGGCATAGTCACTGGGGTGATAATGGTGCCAATACGCCGCTTGAAAAATCGATAGAAAGCTTGGGTGTCTACCATCCGCTCCTGGTGCATTTCCCGATCGCCCTGATCCTGGCGGCTGCATTGGCCCAAGCGCTCAATCTGGCTGGTGTGCGCGTCACCAATGCCGACACGGTTCGGTTTCTGGTCTGGACCGGCGCGCTTGGCGGCTTGGCTGCCGGCCTGTTAGGCTGGGCCCATGCCGGACCGATGGCGAGCGACGAGGCCGGTATCATGCTGGCGCATCGCTGGATCGGTTCATCGCTGGCGGTGGGACTGTTTGGCGTTGTGGCGGCCGTAGAGTGGCACCGGAAGAGCGCAAGCGGGCTTTCAGGTTTCGTGATGAATTTGAGCCTGTTTGCGGCTGCAGCAGCGGTGGCAATCAATGGTTTTCTTGGCGGTTCACTGGCGCATGGCGGCATGAACCATTTGATGGGAATGGGATCATGAACACGTATAAAATCTTGGCAGCCAGTGCGGTCGTCTTGTTCAGTGCCGGAATCGCTTCGGCCGATGAACCGGCAGACATCAGTGCCGTGCTTGAATCCTATTCAATCGCACTGGCCGATGAGGACGTTATGGCGGCGCAGGACTGGGTTCTCGCCGAGGGCGACGTCTTCACGATATTCGAGGGCTCAGGTGTCAATATTGGTTGGGCTGATTATCGCGACCATCATCTTGCGCCGGAGTTCGCCTCCGAGGACGTCAGCTTCCAAGTCTATGACTGGTCGGGCTATTCGGTTGAGGTGGATCATGACCTGGCGGTCGCGACCTTCGATATTCGTATGGAATATACGATGCGCGGTGAAGAACGCACGCGCGACGGTCACGGCACAGCGGTGTTGACCCGCACGGAGGCCGGCTGGCGCATCCGGCATCTGCACACCTCCTGAAGAAAGGGTGTCTCATGGATGACAATGATCTCGACCGGCTCCTTCGTGGGCTGAAAGACAAGCCCGCGCTGGAGCAAACGGGCGCGTTCGAAGCCGGGGTCTGGGACAGGATCCGGCGGAATGCGAACGGGCTGCAACGCCTGACGGCCAGCTGGAGCATACTGGCGCCCGCGATCGCTTGGCGGGCGGCGCCTGCGGCACTGGCGCTGGTGATTGGCGGCATTTCGGGGGCCGCGATATCGGCACCGCACGTGCATGATGAATTGGATGTATTTCGGGCGAACTCGTCCTATTTGATAGCCTCGAAACTTGATCCACGGGAGGACCGGCACTGATGCTTCGCACCGGACTTGTCGCAACAGTTCTGGGTCTGTTGGGCGGCTTCCTCGGTGTTTGGCTGGGGTTGACCTTCCTCGCGGGTGGCCCCGCAGTCGAGACCAATTTCCATGACCTCGTGCATGAAGACCTCGTCCTGACCCAACACCAGGAAGCGGCGATTGCCATGCTGGAACGCGAGTTTGCGACTCAACGCGCCAATGACGAAGCCCGAATGAGCAGCGCGCGCCACGTTCTCGCCGAAACCTTGCTGCGAGATCAGGCGCTCTCCGCTGACGTCACGCGCGCTGCGGCGGACATTCATCAGGCGATGGGTGATTTACAATTGGAAACCCTGAGCCACATCCTGGCCATGCGCGCCGAACTCGACCCCGACCAACGCGTCGAGTTCGACCGGCATTTGGCGCGAGCGCTAGATGCCGCGGACTGAAAGCCGCGATGATGCGGTGCCGAGCGATGCCGAGCTGGTGATCCGGGCCCGATCCGGCAACGAGCCGGCCTTCGGCCAGTTGATCTGCCGCCATCAGGACTCGATTTTTCGCTTTCTCTCGCACCAGATTCACGATCGCGCCGATGCCTCTGATGTCGCCCAAGAGACATTTGTCGCGCTGTTCCGGTCTCTCCACCGCTTCGATACCGGACGCCCCTTTCTGGCGTGGGCCTTTGTCATTGCCAGAAACAAGGCGCGCGACCATCACCGCCGCCGCGTCGCGCTGCGCTGGATCGGCATTGACGACCAGTTGGACCGGATGGCCTCGCCAACACCGGATCCAGAGCGTGAAGTCGCGGATCGGGAGGCGCTGTCACAAGTCGAGCTCTTGATCCGGGCCCTCCCTGAGGGGCTTCGAACCCCCTTGCTGCTTTCCGCCATCGAGGGCTTGTCGCATGAGGAGATCGGCGCGGTAATGTCCTTGTCGACCAAAGCGGTGGAAGTGCGCATCTATCGCGCCCGCAAGGCTCTAAAGGAGCAGCTCTCGCGTGAGGGCTGAGATGGTTTCAAACGTAAACCTATCATCGTGTGAGCGGCCTTGAAGTTGTCACGACAGGGCAAGCCATATTTGATCCAAGGAGAGAAACCATGAAGCCGATCATCTTGACGTTAATTGCCTCAGCCAGCCTGGGTGTGCTGGGTGGTAGCGCCTGGGCTCAGGAGCATGACCACGGCGCCATGAACGAGGAGTCGGCCAGCTCCGCCCCAACGATGGAAGATTGCCGGGCCATGCATCATCAAATGATGGAGGGCGGCGCCACCGCCGACACCGCCACTGATGCGCCGGCCATGGCCGGCATGTCCGATGCGATGCGCGAACGCATGACACAGTGCCATGCCATGATGGAAGAAGCCCATGGCGAGGATGCCGACGCGATGGGTCACGACCATGCCGGCGCGATGTATCAGCATGAGCCTGCCACGAGCGAGGATGAGGCCGGACACGAGCACGGCGAGGATTCCCAGCCGCACTAGGCTGGCCAATTCGATTCCTGAGGGCGGTGCTGGCGCGACCCGTGCCGCCCTTAATCTATCAGCCTCGAACCTTCCCGACTGCGGCCAGTCAGCGATGAAACAGCCGGTGGAGCGGAACGTACAGGACCGCTATGTACCAGCCGTAGAGATATGAGCCGATGGCACCGAACAGGGCCCCTTGCGGTGTCAGCCACTCGAAGCCGGGCAGAAGCGGAGCCCAAGCTTGGTGCATGTGAAACCGTTCCGGCGCGATCAGGCCGAGGATTATACAGAGCAGATAGGTGACCAGCAGGAAGCTGGACAGCGTTAGGCCTAGCGGCACAATGCGCGGCCCCTGCGGTGATGATTGCGCACTCATTTCACGATCCTCTCATCCTTGCACACAATAGCTACGCTCGAGATGTGAGTCCCCCTCACTTTTGCGAAGACTGGCCGCTGTGTCAGAATGAATTTCGTTCACGCTGCGGCAGATTCTGGAGTGGTGTTCGGGGCGCACATATTCTGGCGCGGCGCACGCGTCGATTCCCGATGCAGTGCGCCACAGAAAAAAAAAGGACGTCCGGACATCATGCAACGCTGCGCCTGGGTCAACAGCCCCGATCCAATCTATGCCGAGTATCACGACACCGAGTGGGGTGTGCCGGAATATGATAGCCGGGCGTTGTGGGAAAAACTGATGCTGGATGGTTTCCAAGCTGGCCTCGCCTGGATCACCATATTGCGCAAGCGCGAGACGATGCGCGCGGCCTTCCACGGTTTCGACCCGGATATCATTGCCCGTTATACCGATGCCGACCGCGCGCGCCTGCTCGCCGATCCCGGCATTATTCGCTCCAAGCTGAAAGTTGAAGCGGCGATCACGAACGCCCAAGCCTATCTGGATATGCGTGATCGCGGCGAGGACTTCTCGGACTATCTCTGGGGCTATGTCGAGGGCGTCCCGGTACAGAACGCCTTCACCGAACTGTCCGGTTTGCCGACCCAGACACCCGTCAGTCAGGCACTTTCCAAGGACCTCAAGAAACGCGGATTCAAATTTGTCGGACCGGTGATTGTGTACGCTTTTATGGAGGCGGTTGGGCTGGTCAATGACCACGAAATTTCCTGCCCGAGGCATGCGGTCGTGAGCGCCATGGTTCGGCGTTGATCCTGCTCGGGGACGGACATGGACGATGGGCGCCGCTGGTCAAGCCTGGTTGGGCTTGCGGTCAATTTGGTGTGTTTGAACTGATCGCCCAGGTCATCCAGCGCCAACGCTGCTAACAAATCACACTTTTCCCGCCGGGGCGTCGGGACGCAAATTTTCTGGGACGTCGATGCGGCAGGTCTGGCCGTCGGCTTGTGGGGCCTCGCTGGTGGCTTCGAGGCGGTCGAGGCGGATCAGGGCGATGGCGTCGTGGCCGTGCGATGAGGTGATCTCGCCAATCGTGCTGGTGCCGGCCAAAACGGGGGTGCCGCGCGCTGGGGCGTCGCCGGAAAAGCTCAAGGAAAGCGAGCGCTTGCGGATGGTGCCGCGGCGTTTCATGCGGGAGACGACCTCTTGGCCGATGAAACAGCCCTTCTTCCACCCAATACCGCCATAGACGTCGAGATTGACATCGGTCGGGAAGATTTCGGCCTCGCCGTAATCGCGCCCGAAGGCGGGAATTCCGTGCAGAATTTCAAGCACATCGATCGAGACGGTATCGCCCGCCTGCTCGCCGACACCGCGATGGACGGTGCCGCCGAACCGCGGGTCTTCCGCCGAGCCTTCAAACGGGTGTTCGCTCCACAAAGCTGCCAGATCGGTATTGATCACGATCTCGGCCTTGGCGCGCAGCTTGAACATCGACAGGCGTTTGGCGAGCGCTTCGGCGGGCGCGTTAGGTACGTCCAGCCATACTGTTTCCCCATCGGCGAACAACAGGAAGTCTACTGCCAGCTTGCCCTGCGGTGTCAGGAGTGCGCCGGGGCGACATTGACCGGGCTCGAGCGTTTCGACATCGGCGGTGATGACCCGTTGCAACAGCGCGCGCGCCTCGGGCCCGGAGACGGACAGGATGGTGCGGGCAGGGGCGGTGTGGATGCGGGGGGCTGAGGTTTCCATCCCCCTCCTATCGCATTGCCTTGATGACTGGCCAAGTGGGGTGATGCGGGGTATTTGCGCGAGCATGCATCATGTCCTTTTGATCACATCGACCCGGATCGGTGACGCCATCATCAATTCCGGCGTCCTGCGCTATCTCGTCGAAACCCGGCCGGAAGCGCGCTTCACGATTGCCTGTGGGCCCTTGGCGGCCCCGCTATTTGCCGCCGTGCCCCGGCTTGAGCGCGTGATCGTGATGAGCAAGAAGAAAGCCGGTGCCCACTGGTTTGATCTCTGGCGCCAGACGGTGGGGCAGAGCTGGGATCTGGTGGTTGATCTGCGCTGTTCGGCAACGGCCTGGGCGCTGTTGGCGAATGAGCGGCGGATTCTCAAACAGTCCAGCGCCCCGATCCACAAGGTCGCCGAGGCGGCGAGTGCGCTGGGGATCGCCACGGTTCCTGACCCGAAAATCTATCTCTCCGACGCCGCCGAGGCCAAGGCTGCCGAGCTCTTGCCCGATGGCGCGCCGGTGTTGGCGATCTGCCCGTCGGCCTCGATGCCGTACAAGGTCTGGCCGGGCGCGCGCTTTGGCGAGTTGGTCAAACGGATGACGGCGCCGGGCGGTGCGATGGCCGGGGCGCGGGTGGTGATTTTTGGCGGTCCGGGGGACGAGGCCGCAGCGGTGCCGATCCATGCGGCTCTGCCCGATGCCGGCTTGATTGATTTGACTGGCAAGCTTGGCCTGATGGATGTCGCCGCCTGTTTGCAGCGTGTGCGTCTCTTCATCGGCAATGATAGCGGGCTGATGCACATGGCCGCAGCGATGCAGACACCGACCTTGGGTCTGTTTGGCCCCTCCGATGAGCGCCGCTACGGGCCCTATGGGACGCATTGTGCCATTGTTCGCGGTCAAGCCGGATTTGACGAAATCGATGCGGCATTCGACGATCGCCGCCAGCACCCGGAAAGCCTGTTGCTCGATCTTGAGGTCGAAGGGGCGTATGAGGCAGCTGCAACGCTATTGCAAAGGACGTGACGAAATGACCCGGACTTTCGATCTCATTCTGCGTGGCGGCGAAGTCGTCAATCATGATGGCCGCCGCATCGCCGATGTTGGCGTTATCGGCGGCAAGACCAGCGAGATCGGTGATCTTTCTGGCGCCTCGGCGGGCGAGGAGGTCGATTGCACCGGTCTGATGGTTCTGCCCGGCGTGATCGATACCCATGTGCATTTCCGCGAGCCCGGTCTGGAATGGAAAGAGGATCTGCAGAGCGGATCGCTCGCCGCCGTGCTCGGCGGTGTGACGGCCGTGTTCGAAATGCCCAACACCGAACCGGCGACCACTTCGCCGGACATGGTGCGCGACAAGCTTAAGCGCGCGAAGGGCCGCATGCATTGCGATCACGCCTTTTACGCCGGTGCGACGTCAGAGAATGCCAAGGCGCTCGCCGAGATGGAACGGATGCCGGGCTGTTGCGGCGTCAAGGTCTTCATGGGTGCTTCGACCGGCTCCCTGCTGGTTGCCGATGATGAGGGCGTCGAGGGCGTGCTGCAGGCCATCGGCCGCCGGGCCGGCTTCCATTCTGAGGATGAGTATCGCCTGCAGGACCGCCGCCACCTCGCCGTGGCGGGCGATTGTACCAGCCACCCGATTGTCCGCGATGCGGAAGCAGCCCTGATGAGCACGAAACGCCTGGTGCGCCTGGCGCGCAAGACCGGCAAGCGCATCCATGTCCTGCACGTGACGACGGCCGAGGAGATGGAATTTCTCGCCGACCATCGCGATTATGTGTCCGTCGAGGCGACACCGCAGCACCTGACGCTTGAGGCGCCGGACGTCTATGAACGGATCGGTTCGCGCGGCCAGATGAACCCGCCAATCCGCGACGCCTATCACCGCGCCGGTCTCTGGCGCGGCCTGCAGCGCGGTATTGTCGATCTGCTTGGCTCCGACCACGCACCGCACACGCTGGAAGAAAAAGCCAAACCCTATCCGCAATGCCCGTCCGGCATGCCCAGCGTGCAAACAATGGTCCCGGTCATGCTCGACCACGTCAATGCCGGCCGGCTGACGATTGAGCGCTTTGTCGATCTGACCTCGGCTGGGGCGCAGCGCCTGTTCGGCATTGCCGGCAAGGGCCGCATGGCGGCGGGCTGGGATGCCGATTTCACCCTGGTCGACATGAAGGCCAGACGCGAAATCACCGACGCTTGGTCGGCCTCGAAATGCGGCTGGACACCCTTTGCCGGCCACATCGTTACCGGCTGGCCGGTCGGGACCATAATTCGTGGCCGCATCGTGATGCGCGATGGCGAGCTTGTGACCGGCGGCAGCGGCGAACCCGTCCGCTTCGAGGAATCCCTCGCCCGCGTTTGATCAATTTATCTGAAGGAAACCGGTGTGGAACGCCAAAGCTTCTATTTTTTCGATATCGACGAAAATATCCTGCATCTGCCAACGCGGATCCATTTGCTCAACACCATGACCGGCGAAGAGCGGGCCCTGCGCCAGCACGAGTATGAGGACATCAAGGCCTATCTCGGTGTGCCCGGACTGTGGGAGGACTGGGCCGATCCGCCGGCGCGCGCTTATCGTGAGTTTTCCGACGGCAAGGATCGCAATGGCGAGGAATATCTGCTGCGCGATGTCCGCCGCGCCCTCGACAGTGCCCATTGGAAAGGCCCGTCCTGGGATATTTTCAAATACGCTGTGCTCAAGCGCCGTCCGATTGCCGTCATCACGGCACGGCAACATTCGCGCGAGATCATCCGCCAGGGCCTGCGCCTGCTCGTCGATGCCGGGCATATCCCGGAAGAGCCCGATTATCTCGGCATCTATCCCGTCTCAAACCCGGAAATTCGCGATGAGCTCGGCGCCCATATGACGACAGCGGGCCTGAAGCGGCGGGCCATTCGCCATTGCGTCGAGGCGGGGCTGGACATGTATGGCCGAGATTTGCCGCATTCCTTCGGCATGTCGGATGATGATCTCAAGAATGTTGATCTGATCACGTCGGCGATGCTGGAGTGCAAGCTGGATTATCCCGACAAGCGCTTCTTCGTCATCTCCACCAATCGCCGCCGCCATGTGAAGATGGAAATCCTGCCGCCGCACAAGGCCGAGGAGAAATTGCGCGAGGCCGAGGACGATTATTACGGCTGACGATCTGTCGGCTCAATCCTCGATATCCTCAGTCAGCTCTTCCTTGGCGCGCGCCAGCCGAAAGGCATAATCGGCGCCGTCAATGACGGGCAGATGACCTTCCAGCCGATCGATCAGGGCGCTTGCTGCCAGTGCTTCGGCGTCATCATGCAGCCCGTCGCTATCGACCAGCCGGTTGAGGGCATCGAACAGGATGATGGCTTCGGCGGCACTCAGTTCGAGCTTCACCATGTCGCTCACTTTAGCTCCGGTGCACGGCGAGTAGCGGCACGGTCGCTGCACGGATCGCCGGGATCAGCCCGCCGAGGAAGCCAACGATCAGGGCGAGAACGATGCCGGTGATGATCGAGCCCGAGGTGACGGCGAAGGAGAACACCACCTGGGTGAAGCCGGATCCCAGCGTCGAGGCGCTGACACCATTGAACATCAGGTAGACAGCAACCGCACCGATCAACCCGCCGAGCGCGGCCAGGATCAGTGATTCCACCATCGTCCCGATGGCCGCGGCAAAGCCGGAAAAACCGATTGCCCGCAGGGTGGCAATTTCGCGCATCCGGGTATCGACCGAGGAATACATCGTGTTCCAAGCGCCGGCGAGGGCACCGATGGCCATCGCGATAGCCAGCGGCCAACCCAGATACATGATCAGATTGGAGGTGCCGCCCGCTTGGCCGGCGAAATAATCGACCTCGTTCTGGATATCCAGATTCAGCCGTGGTTCGTTTTCGGCATAGGCGGTGAGCTCTTCGATCGCTTCCGGGCTGGTCAGGCGGGCCCGGATTGATTGCACCGAGGTGCCGCGCTGATACAGATTCTGGATCACGGTCAGATCGGTCCAGATTTCACTGTCGAACACGGATCCGCCGGTTGAGAAGACCCCGACGACTACCCATTCATTGGAACCCAGTCGAACCGTTTGGCCGACATCGAAGCCGGAGAATTCACGGATAATGCCTTCGCCGACGATCAGCTCATTTGTGCCCGGCTCATAGGTCCGGCCTTCGACGATGGAAAAGCCCTGGCGCAGGGACTGGGCCTCGGGGCCAACGCCGCGCAGGGGCAGATTGGCTTCGGTCTGGGATGCACGCTTGAGGCCGTCTACGATGACATAAAGCTCACCCGAAACAATCGGCGTTCCGGCGGCATCGCGGGCAATGCCGGGCGCTTCCTCGATCAGGCGGACCTGATCCATGGAAAGGCCGGAATTGAGCTCGGTCTGCGAGCCGGTGCGCAACATCACGGCGACATCGGTGGCGCCAGTGCCTTGCAGCGTCTGCTTGAAGCCATTGGACATGGCGAGGAAGCCCAGCAACACCATCACCACCAGGGCGATGGAGAAGACCGTGGCACCCGAAAGCAGGGCCCGCTGCGGGATGGAGCGCAGATTGATCAGGGTGACGGCTGCGATTTGGTCGAACATCTGATCCGCTCCTAAAGCTTGCCGAGCGCGGTGACGATGGTCACGCGCTGGGCGTTGATGGCAGGCAGAATGCCGGTGATGAGGCCCAGCGCCAGCGCGACACCAGCGCCGACGATCAGCACGGTCGTCGGCATGGAGAGGCCAGGCAGGAAGCCGGCGACAGCTGCGGCGACACCGGTCACCGCCAGCGTTGCCAGACCGAGGCCAAGCAGGCCGCCGACCAGGCTGAGCAGGATGGATTCGATCAACACCATGCGGAAAATGCGCGGTGCCGGGAAGCCGAGCGTCTTCATGACGCCGATCTCCTTGGTCCGCTCATTGATCGCCATCACCATCGTGGTGCCGACAATCATCAAAATCGTCAGGAAGGCCGCGCCGACGACGAAGAGCAGGATCATGGCGATATTGCCCATCTGGGCGATGAAGGCTTCGTTGAAAGCCGCTTCGGTGCTGGTCTCGGTTTCGGCCGGTGAGTTGGCAAACAGCGCATCGATCTCGCGCGCGATCCGGTCATTCTGCGAGGCATCGACCGTGGTCAGCACCATCCAGCCGATATTGTCACGATTGAAGGCCAGCGCCTCATTGTAATAATCATACTGGAACATCGCGTAGTTAGCCGGAACCTTCTCGTCTTCCGCGTCGAAAATGGCGCAGATATTGAAGTCCCAACTCGATGTGCCGTCCTGTTTTTGCCAGATGTTGGAGAGCAGCGGGATGCGGTCACCAATGCTCCATCCATATTGGGTTGCCAAATCGTCACCGACCAGCAAGCAGTCGCGCGTATTGATGAAGGCGGCACGTTGGTCGTCCGGCATGGTCAGTTCGGGATAGACGGCGAGATAGGATTCCGGATCGACGGCGAATGTCTGGATGAAATTGGCCGGCTCCTGATAATAACCGCCGAACCAGCTGGCATGGGTCACCGCGGTGACGCCCTCGACAGCCTCAACCCGCGCCCAATAGGCGAAGGGCATGGAGACAGTGAAATTGATCCGGTTGACGGTCACCAGCCGGTTATCGGCCGCCGTCGAGGATCCCGAGGTCCAGACCGAATAGAAGGCTCCGAGCGCCCCGAAGATCAGGAAGGCAATCATGATCGAGAAGATCAGCAGGCCAGCCCGCATTTTTTTCCGGAATAGATTCTTCCGGATCAGGGTGAAGTCATTCATTGCGCCGACTCCAGGTTTTCGACGAAGCGGCCCTTGTCGAGATGCAGTTCGCGGCGGGCATATTTCGCCGCTGACGGGTCATGCGTGACCATGATGATGGTCTTGCCGAGATCCTTGTTGAGCAATTGCAGAGTCTGCAGGATTTCGTCGGCCGATTTGCGATCGAGATCGCCGGTCGGTTCGTCGCAGAGCAGGACTTTCGGGTCGGCAACGATGGCGCGGGCGATGGCGACGCGCTGTTGCTGGCCGCCGGACATCTGGCGCGGCGAATGCCGGGCCCGGTCTGACAGGCCGACAATGTCGAGCGCTGTGGCAACGCGTTCCTTGCGCGCCTTGCCCGACAGGCTGGTCAGCAAAAGCGGCAATTCGACATTCTGGGCCGCGTTCAGCGTTGGCATCAGATTATAGAATTGGAAAATGAAGCCGACATTGGCGGCGCGCCATTTGGCGAGCTTACCTTCGGACAGTTTGTCGACGCGCACGCCCTGGCATTCCACCGAACCCGATGTTGGCCGGTCGATGCCGCCGAGCAGGTTGAGCAAGGTCGTCTTGCCGGAACCCGACGGGCCCATGATGGCGATGAAATCACGCTCCTGGATCGACATCGTCAGATGTTCGAAAATCGTGATCGCTTCACGTCCACGCGTATAGCCTTTGGAGAGATCGGTCAGTTGGTACAGGTCACTCATCGACGGGTCCTCATTCGGGTCTCTTGGCCGCTATTGCGGACGATTGGTTTCATTCCGGCGTCGCGTCCATACGGACGGCTCGGCCTATTCTACAAATATCACTCGCGCGGCCATGTCCGGCAGGATGCGGTCGTCGCGTTCGTCGAAAGCGACGCGGACCTGGATGGTGGCGCGGCTGCGATCGGCGGTCGGAATGATGGCTTCTACATGGGCCGGGATGCGCCAGTCGGGATAGGCATCGAGGCGGGCTTCGACGCGCTGGCCGGGGACAACGCGGCCGATCTGGCCCTCATTGACATCGACTTCGATCTCCAGCGAATCCATGTCCACCAGTGTGGCGACGCCGGTACGGGTGAAGCCGCCGCCAGCCGAGGCCGGAGACAGGATTTCGCCGACCTGGGCATTCTTGGCGATCACGACGCCTGCGAAGGGCGCACGAACGATGTGACGTTCGATCAGGTCTTGCTGGCTGACCACCATCACGGCGGCGGCAGCCCGGTCGGAGCGCGCGGCGGCGAGTTGGGCGGTCAGGCTGTCGACCTGGGCGCGGGTGGCGCTGACATTGGCCTGGGGCCCGATATCGCGGGCAGCGAGCTCCTCGGCCCGGGTCGCCACCAGCCGCGCTTCGGCCAGCTGGGCGTCGAGCGAGCGGATGCGGGCGGTCGACGCATTGAGTTGGGATTGTAGCAGGTCGAGCTGGATGCGGGCGCGGGTGTCGTCGAGCGTCGCCAGAACCTGGCCGACTTCGACAACCGTGCCTTCTTCAACCAGCACGTCGCGGATACGGCCGGTAATCTCGGCCGAGACGGTCGCCTGACGGCGTGCCACGACATAGCCCGAAGCGACCAGGCCGGACGTGCGCGGTGCCGGGGCCGGCGCATCGGTTGCCGGCTGGGCCGTGGACGGTGAGCTGGTGGCGACAGGCTGCGTTGCCGCGGCCGGGGCCTGCGGGGTGACGAAAAACCACATCAGCGCGGCTGTCACCAGGGCGGTGACGACAAGCAGGCTGATGACGGTGACGAGCGAAACACCTGAGCGCGTCGGAGCTTCGTCGCGGTCAATGCTCAAGGATTGGAGTTGGGCACTGCGGTCGGTCATTCAATTCCCCCGGGTCGGCACGAATGCGAGACCCACCTATACATTGGCTGGTACGACAGAACACCCGGTATTGTGCGGGCTTTTGTCCCGCAAGGGTTGATTTCGCCAACGGCCACGCAGTCTGCGTCAATGACCGGGCGGGGTCGCAACGGTGCTCAGTCAAAATTGGCGGCGCGCATCATTTCCGACAGATCATGGCCGCGATGCGCCAGGGCGCGACGCTCGATATCCACCTCCTCGCCGCAGACCGGGCGGCGGCGTTGTTGTGAGCGATAACCGTCATTGAAGCTCTCGATCAACCGGTCACGCAGGCGCCCGGCCTCCGCAGCTTCCATCGCCAGCAATTCGATCATCCGCTGGCGCCAGGCCTGGGAGTCGAGGCCTTCGCAGGCCGAGGCGAGATAATGCAATTCGCCCAGCGTATAGGCGAGATAGGGCAAGGCGCGCTCGGTATCGCCGATATCGCGTTGGGTGCTCGGGCTTTGTGTGGTGTTGCTGGCGAGCCGGTCAATGCCGCGCTGGAGGTCTCGCTCATTGCGCTCGGCCTCGCGGGCACTGGCGCGCTCGGATGCCCGATCAGACGCACGTGGATTGCGGTCGCCCGGCTTTTGCGCATCAACAGCGCCGGCTGCAAACAGCAGGACAAAACAGGCAGCGAGGAGGGCGGGCAAGGTGCGCATCAGCGCCATATTGCCGCGATTTATGGCGTGGGCAAGGCAGCGATCATCGCGCGGGCGCGTCCGATCACATCGCGCGTCTTGTCCCAGTGCGTCAGGCGCAGGGCTTCGTCGAGCGGGAAGAAGGCGGCCTCGGTGACATCATCGGCTGCAACCGGCTCGCCTCCGGTCCAGATGGCGGCGAAATCGGCCAGCACATAATGCCAGTCGTCCGCCGCACCTGATGCGCCCGCTTCGCGTCCACCGATCGCATCGATGACATCGATCAGCCCGACAATACGCGCCGTGGTGCCGGTCTCTTCCATCAGTTCGCGCAGCGCCGCTTCACGTACCGTCTCGCCATATTCGACCTTGCCGCCGGGGATCGACCATTCGCCCGCATGGGGCGGCTTGCCACGCCGGATCAGAAGGACTTCGTCGCCGCGCCAGACCACGATGCCGGCACCGGGGATGGGCCGCCGGACATCAGGCATATTTGCCATGCTCCGAATAGATGGCGAGCTGATTGCCGCTCGGATCGGTGAAATGGAAGCGGCGGCCACCTGGGAAATCCAGCCGTTCGATGATCGCACCCCCGGCCGCTTCGACACGGCGTTCGGCGTCAATGATGTCCTCGGCGCGCAGCAGGATCAGGGCGCCGGTCGGGAAGGGCTTGTCCTCCAGCCGCAGCCCGCCATCAATGCCGGCGTTTTCGAAGGCGGCATAGGTCGGGCCGTAATCGAGGAAGGTCCAGCCGAAGGCCTTGGCGTAGAAGGCTTTCGCCGCTTCCATGTCGGTGACGGGCAGCTCGTTATAATCAATCTTGAGAACGGTGTCGGTCACTTCGCGGTCCAGCCCCCATCAATCGTGATCGCGGTCCCGTTGGCGTTGGCGCCCGCATCGGAGACCAGATAGAGCAGCGCGCCGGCGAGTTGTTCAAAGGTGACGAATTGCTTGGTCGGCTGTGCCGCCAGCATCACATCGCGCACCACTTCCTCCTCGGTGATGCCGCGCGCCTTGGCGGTATCGGCGATCTGGTTTTCCACCAATGGAGTTTTGACATAGCCGGGACAGATTGCATTGCAGGTGATGTCATCCTCGGCGATCTCCAGCGCCAGCGTCTTGGTGAAACCGATCACGCCGTGCTTGGCCGCGACATAGGCCGATTTGAACGGTGAGGCGACGAGCCCGTGGACCGAGGCGAGATTGACGATGCGCCCGCGCCCTTGGCGTTTCATGATCGGAATGGCCGCGCGCGCCGCATGAAAAACGGCAGTCAGATTGACCGCGATGATCGCATCCCATTTCGGCACCGGGAAATCCTCGACAGGGGAGACATGCTGGATGCCGGCATTGGAGAGCAATATGTCCAACCGCCCGAATTCACGCTCCGCATAGGCCACCATGGCGGCGATCTCGTCAGGCACAAGCATATTGGCGCCATGATAGCGCACCTCGACGCCATGATCCGCCGCGATCTTCGCGCGCAGGGCCCCGATCTCGTCCGCATCGCCCAGCCCATTGAGCACGATATTCGCGCCATTGGAGGCAAGCGCCTCGGCCATCGCCTGGCCAATTCCGCTGGTCGAGCCGGTAATGAGGGCTACCTGGCCAGCAAGGTCGGTACGGATTGCAGACATGACTCACCTATCAGTTTGTGCAGGTGCGAAGAGACTGGATTGGTGGGGGCGGGTCAAGGTGTCGTATGCGCGTGTTTTTGTATCATACACGTATAGAGAGCAATTGTGCTAGAATGAAAACGCCGGCCACGTTGGGGCCGGCGCAATCCAAGGAGGGAGCAATGTTTCGGTTTCCGAAATGCTGCCTCGTCCTTTGGGTGAGGAGAAAGCGGATCGGCGGCTGGACGCTGTTGATCCGGTTCTCCATCGCCTAAGGGCGGCCAATGGAGGCGGTCGCACCCGTCTCCAGCGGCCCTTGGACCATATCACAGCTCTGGCGTGCGGGGAAGAAGTTCGCCGTCAGGCCTCCGCCTTCGCTTTGGCACCCGGTGCGGCCGGCTGTGGCCGCGTGAACAGCAGATCGCCTTCGCTCGATCCCGCCGCGTCAAACGCATAGCCACCGGCATCGAACTTCACCAGATCGGCCGGATCGCTGATCCGGTTCTCGATTGCCCAGCGCGCCATCATGCCGCGGGCCTTCTTGGCGAACACCATCAGCATGCGCGCTTCGCCGTCTTTTTCTTCCTTGAAGCTGGCGGTGATGACGCGCGCTTTCAGCGCTGTGCGGTCGACGGATTTGAAATACTCGTTGGAGGCCAGGTTCAGCACCACCGGATCCTTGTCATCAGCCTGGAGTTCATTGAGATGCTGCGCGATCTTGTCGCCCCAGAAATCATACAGGCTCTCGCCGCGCCGCGTGTGCAGCTTGCGGCCCATTTCGAGGCGATAAGGATGGATCCCATCGAGCGGACGCAGGGCGCCATACAGGCCCGATAGAATGCGCACATGGTCCTGCGCCCAAGCGAGATCATCATCGCTCAGCGTGCCGGCTTCAAGCCCGCGATAGACCTCGCCGGCGAATGCCAAGGCAGCCTGCTTGCTGCCGGGCTGATCGGCGTCAAAGGCCCGGAACCGCTCACGATTGAGCTTGGCCAGATCGGAACTGATCTTCATCAGCGATTTGATCTTCGACGTCGAAAGCCCGCGCGTCGTCTTCGACAGCGTTCGCGTCTCGTCGAGCAGCGCGGGCGTCGTTGCGGGCAGCTCACGATCGATGTCGTCGAAATTCATGTTCTTGGCGGGCGAAAGCAGAATCAGCATGGGTGGTCTCCTTGGGGGGAGAGATAGGCAAAGGATCGCTGCGGGGGAAGGGGCAGGGTGTTGGCTAGCCCAGCAAAACCCGTGGGTTCATGATCCCCTTGGGGTCCAGCGCCTGTTTGATGGCGCGCATCACGGCGACATCGACCGGTTTGCGGGCCGCCAATTCTTCGCGTTTCAAAATGCCGATCCCGTGTTCGGCCGAGATTGAGCCGCCGAATTCATCGACAGTGTCATAGACGCAGGTCGAGATGGCGTCGGACTTGGCCATCATCGCCTGTTGCGTTGCGGCGTCGGGGCCGACGAGATTGTAATGCACATTGCCGTCGCCGACATGGCCGAAGGCGACGACGATGCCGTCGGGGAAGATGGTTTTGAGCCGGGCTGAAGCGAGCTCGATGAAGGCGGCCATTTTGGAGACCGGGATCGAGATGTCGTGCTTGATCGCTGTGCCCTGCTCGCGTTCGGCCAGCGCGATGCTTTCGCGCAAACGCCAGAAATCGAGCGCCTGGCTCTCATTTTCGGCGATCACGGCGTCCTGGACCAGCTCGGCCTCGAAGGCTTGGCCCAGGGCATCCTCAAGCGTTTCGCGCGCGCCATTGAGGCGGCCAAAGCTCATCTCGCAGACCACATACCAGGCGTGCGAGGTATCGAGCGGATCGCGCGTGCCCGGCACAAAGGCGCAGACGAATTCCAGCGCCAGTCGCGGCATGATCTCGAAGGCGGTCACGGCACCGCCGGAAACTTTCTTGGCGAGGGAAAGGAAGGAGACTGCATCCTCAACCGATTTCAGGCCGCAAAACGCCAGCTCCATCTTGGCCGGGCGCGGGAAGAGTTTCAGGGTTGCAGCCGTGATGATGCCGAGCGTGCCTTCGGCCCCGATCAACAGCTGTTTGAGATCATAGCCGGTATTGTCCTTGCGCAGACCCGTCAGGCCCGACCAGATCGTGCCGTCGGGCAGCACGGCTTCCAGCCCGAGCACCAGCTCGCGCGTCATGCCGTAGCGCAGGACGTGCACGCCGCCGGCATTGGTTGAGATTAGTCCGCCAATCATCGCCGAGCCCTGTGAGCCCAGGCTCAGAGGGAAAAGCCGACCGGCCTCGGCGGCGGTGGTTTGCAGGCTTTCCAGGATGCAGCCGGCCTCGACCGTCATCGAGTCATTGTCGGGGTCGATCTCGCGCACGGCGTTCATGCGCTTGAGCGTGATCAGCACTTCACCCTGCGGTGTCGAAGCGCCGCACAGGCTGGTATTGCCGCCCTGAGGGGTGATGGCGATGCCAGCGTCGTGGCAGATCTTCACCGCAGCCGCGACTTCGGCGGTATTGGCGGGCTTGAGCAGGATTGGCGTCTGGCCTTGAAAGCGACCGCGCCAATCGGTGATGTGGGGCTGCAATTCATGCGCGTCCTGGCTCCAGCCCTTGGCGCCAAGCGCGGCTCTGAGACGCGCGATCACATCGCCGGGCAGGGCTTGCGGGGCGGGCAGAGTCTGGGTCTCGGTCATGAAACTGGCCTCGTTATGGACCTGTCCTCGGCGCGGCGGCGCGTTGCAGGCGGTCATTGATCGCTTCGCCCAAACCTTCGTCGGGAATGGGCGCAACGGCAATATGTTTCGGGCCGCGCGCGTCCATTTCACGCAGGGCTGAGAACAGGCGGGCGGCGGCTTCGGTCAGATCGCCGTTGGGCGAGAGGTTGAGATCACCATCGATGGCGCCGAAACCAAGCAGGACTTCGCCGGCCTCGGCGTGGGTCGCATCGAGCCGGATCGGCGCTCGCGGCGCGTAATGGCTGGCCAGCATGCCGGGACTGGCCGGCGCATCGCCCTGACCAGCGCTGGCGAGCGGCCCGGTGATGGCCTCGATCCGGGAACGCTCCAATCCGCCGGGACGCAGCAGGGTGGCGCGGCCGTCGAGAATGGCGATGACGGTTGATTCCAGCCCAACGGTGCAGGCACCGCCATCGAGGATCAGGTCGAGCCTGTCGCCCAGCCCGTCGCTAACATGGCGCGCCGTGGTCGGGCTGACGCTGCCGGATGGGTTGGCGCTTGGCGCCACCAGCGGGCCGCCGAACGCCGTCAGCAGCGCTTGTGCGCCGGGATGACCGGGCGCGCGGATCGCAACGCTCATCAGCCCGGCATTGGCGAGATCGCAGATCGGAGCTTCTGCGAGCTTGGGCAGGACCAGGGTCAGCGGGCCGGGCCAGAAGGCTGCTGCCAGCTCGCCGGCCAGATCGGGCCAAGCCACCAACGTCTGCGCCATCGCGGCACCGGTGACATGCGCGATCAGTGGATTGAAGCGTGGCCGGCCCTTGGCGGCATAAAGCCGGGCGACGGCTGCGGCATTGCTGGCATCGGCGGCGAGGCCGTAGACGGTCTCGGTCGGCATCGCGACCAGACCACCCTCGCGCAAGAAGGTGGCGGCGCGGGCAATCGCGTGAGGGCTGTCGGCGGGCTGGATGGGTGCGGTCATGGCGCAGAGCTAGCGTCAGGAGGTATGACGAGGCAAGCCTACATCGCCGCATCGGCCTCGATATGCAGCACCAGTGTGACCTCGGCGGCGATCGTGCCCCAGCTGCGGGCACCGATGCCGTAATCGGCGCGGGCAATCACCAGGCGGGCATCGGCGATGGCGTGACCGTCTGTGATGGCGAGGGTGAAGGGCAGAGTGACCGGCTGCGGCGTGCCGCGGATCGTCATTACGCCGACGGCCTCATAGCCATCCGCAGTCGCCCGCACGTCGCTGGATTGAAACTCGGCCAGTGGATGGCCAGCGCTCTGCAGCCCGTCCTCGCCGGTGATGCTGTCGTCGATCTCGCTGCCGGCATCGGTGTGCGCGGTCGCGGTTTCGACCCGGGCCGAGATCGTGGCTGTGTCGAGGGCGTCGGGATCGAGCGAGATGTTCGCGCTCCAGCTGACAAATTGGCCCGAGAGCGGGCCGTCATAGCCCATCGTCTCAAAGCGGAGCGAGCTGGCGGCGCTATCGACCGTCCAGTCCTGGGCCATCGCCATAGCCGGCCATACGCCCAAGGCCAGCACGGCTCCGGCGGCAAACGCACGCAACACACAACGCATCAAATCAGCCTTTCATGAAGGGCAGCATGCGACGCATCAGCCCGTCCTTGTCGAGGTATTGATGCTTGATCGCTGCGGCGAAATGAAGGCCGGCGAGGATCAGGATCGCCCAGCCGCCCTTGCCGTGGATCTCGCCAACCAGCTCGTGGAAATCGTGGTCCTGCGACACTGGAAGGCGCGGCAGAATGAGATCGGGATTGTTGAACATCATCGAGGGGGCCTGGCTTGTCGACGCTGCGACCCAGCCCAGCAAAGGCATACCAACCATCAGCACGTAAAAGGCAATATGGGTCAGGCTGGCCACCAGCTTTTCCCAACCGGCCATGCCGACCGGCATTGCTGGCGGCGTGTGCGCGAAACGCCAGCCGAGCCGGGCAAAGCTGAGTAACAGGACCAGCATGCCGACAGTCTTGTGGGCATTCACCGCGAATTGAACGTCTGCCAGCGTCACGCCATCTGTCTGGGCCCGCAAGGCTTGGCGCAGATCGTCCATATGCCATGCGTAAAACACCATGCCGATCAGAAGGATTGCGAGGGTCCAGTGAAGAATGATGGCGACGGACGTATAATTCTTGCTCTCAGTCATGAATGGGCTCCCAGCCGCAGAAATTCGGCTTCAATGTGAATGCGTATCTCCTGGCCGACAATCGAGGCCGGAAGGCTGCCGACGGCGAAATCAGAGCGGTCGATCACCATATCGCCCGCGAATCCGACCGTGTCGTCGCCAGCCAGCATGTTGAAGCTTCCGCCATAAAACTCAATCGTCATGACCGCGCCTACAGACCGGCCATTCATCACAAGCTGGCCGGTGGCGCGGCCGTGCGTCGCGTCCACAACCTCGATCCGCTCGCTGGTGAAGACAATTTGCGGGTTTTGCGCCGCGTGCAGCCAACCATTCGCGAGTGTGCGGTCGAGATCGGGATGGCCCGAGGAAAGCGAGGCGGCATCGATGATCGCTGTCAGCTGTGCGGCCTCCGGGTGGGCCGGGTCGAAATCGAGGCTGGCGGAGAGCGTGTCGAACCGTCCCGTGTACCAGGACAGGCCGAGATGGCGCACGCGCCAGACCACGCTGGCATGTTCGGTATCGAGCGTCCAGCTGCCAGCGGGCAGGCGCTGGGGATCGGTGCTCGGCGTGGCACAGGCGGTCAGTGCGAGCAGGGCCAGAACGAGGATGGGGCGGGTCAGCATCGCGGCGATGATAGTGATTGATTCTCGCCTGAAAAGCGGCTTCTGCCCGATGGAGAGAAAAACACTGTTTCCGGGCTCGCATGTTTGGCCGCGCAGGCTATCCTGTGGCCCGGATTTCAGGAGAGATGGCATGAGTTATCGCGCACCCGTGGACGAGCTTCGCTTTACGCTTGTGGAAGTCGCTGCCGTCGATGTGTTGAAGGCGACCGGCGCCTTTCCGGACTTCACCGATGACATCACCCTCGCCATCCTGGAAGAGGCAGCCAAATTGGCCAATGACGTGCTCGCCCCGCTCAACAAGGTTGGCGATGCCGAGCATTGCAAACTCGCCGATGGCGTTGTCACCACGCCGACCGGCTTCAAACAGGCCTATGCCAAATTCGTTGAAGGCGGTTGGCAAGGCCTGCAATTCCCCACCGCCGCCGGCGGCATGGGCCTGCCGCGCGCGCTCGGTGTTGCGACGCTGGAAATGGTGCAGTCGGCCAATATGGCCTTCGGCCTGGGCCCGATGCTGACCTATGGCGCGATCGAGGTATTGCTGGTGCACGGCACCGATGAGCAGCGCGCGACCTACCTGCCCAAGCTTCTCAATGGCGAATGGTCGGCGACGATGAATCTGACCGAGCCGCAGGCCGGCTCCGATGTCGGCGCGCTGCGCACCAAGGCCGAGCCGAATGGCGATGGGAGCTGGGCCGTCTCGGGCCAGAAGATCTTCATCACCTGGGGCGAGCATGATTGCGCCGACAATATCCTGCACCTCGTGCTGGCCCGCACGCCGGGCTCTCCGGCCGGGACCAAGGGCCTGTCGCTCTTCATTGTGCCGAAAATCCTCGATGATGGCAGCCGAAATGGCGTCAAGGCGATCGGGCTGGAACACAAGCTGGGCATTCACGGCTCCCCGACCTGCACGATGGAGTATGCCGGTGCCAAGGGTTGGCTGATCGGTGCGGAAAATGCCGGCATGAAAGCCATGTTCACGATGATGAATTCGGCCCGGCTCAATGTCGGCGTCCAAGGCGTCGGCATTGCCGAGCGCGCCTATCAACAGGCGCTCGCCTTCGCGAAAGAGCGCAAGCAGGGCAAGGCGATTGATGGCAAGGGGCCGGGTCCACACGCGATCATCCTGCATCCGGATATCCAGCGTTCGCTGGCGCTGATGAAGTCGAAGATCGCCGCTGCCCGTGCCATCTGCATGGCTTGCGCCGTCGCAGCTGATTTGTCGGAATTCGCCGAAGATGAGGACGAACGCGCTGCCGCCAAGCGCCGCGAGGAATTGCTGACGCCGATTGCCAAGGCCTGGGCGACCGATATCGGCGTCGAGGTTGCTTCGATGGGGATCCAGATCCATGGCGGCATGGGCTATATCGAGGAGACCGGCGCAGCCCAGCATTTGCGCGATGCCCGCATCACGCCGATCTATGAAGGCACCAATGCGATCCAGGCGATGGATCTGGCCGGCCGCAAACTCAACATGCAGGGCGGCGCCGCCTTCACCGAACTCTATGCCGATATCGAATTGACGATTGAGGCCTGCTCCACCTCAAGCCATCCCGATTTGCCGCTGTTGGCCGAACGCCTCGAGGAGGGTCTCGATTCTCTGCGCGAAGCGGCGACCTGGCTGCAAACCGCCGATCCGGCCGATGTGTTGGCGGGCGCAACGCCATTCCTGACCTTGGCCGGCGAAGTCATTGGCGGCTGGATGCTTTGCATTGGCGCCGTCGCGGCGCGGCGCCGCCAGAAAGACAAGCTCGGCGACCCGGTCTTCGCCGCCCAACGCATCGCCCTGGCCGGCTTCTACGGCGAATCCGTCCTCACCCTCGCGCACGCCCGCGTCGACGACATCACGATGGGCGTGGAGATGATCTCGGATGTGGGGTTCGGGCTGGATTGAGGGGCGAGGTCCGCAGTCTGATCCAGATTTCGACGAGGACCAGGTTTGGGATCCAGCAGGCGTAGCTGATGAACGGATAAGCGTGCGCGAACTCGACGCCGGACATCAGCATGAGAGGCAGAAATATCCGCAGGCTGACCGCGGCGAGTGTGACGGCGAAGCTGCGAAGCATCCAGCGGCGGTGGGCCTGAAACTGCCCCGACATGGCGGCATGGATGCCGCGAAATGTCGTATATAGCCAGGCGATTGCCATGGAACCAAAGCCGATGGTGACGAGCGGGCCGAATGTCGTCCCGATCGCCAGGCCGAGGCCGGAAAGCCCGCCCAGAAAGCAGCCCGTAACATAGAGCCGGCCAATCAGGTGATGTACGCGCGGCCGTCGCTGCCGCAGGCCCGGCAGGAACTGAAACGGTCCGAGCACAATGGCAATCGATGCCGCGCCGGCGTGCAGCGCCAGAAGTCCGGGTCCAAAGCCGTTGATCAGCAGCAGGATACCTTCGATCTCCAACCAGGACGCGGGCAGGTAATAGACCGACGCATAGAGGGCCACGGCGAGACACAGAAACACCAGGACCGAATAGCTGGCCTTTTCAAAAAGAGACATCTAGAACTCCATCAACACTCAGGTGTCAGGGACTTCGCGGCAGGCCTCCCGGCTTGCAAGCCAGTATGCGCGGGGTGGTCAGCGAATTTCGTGAGCCGTCGCGCCGCACGCTTCGCGCAACGCGAAACGTGCGAATTTGACCGGGGCTTGGCCTCGCTGCAGGGCTGTTTCCATGAAACCTCATCGGTCATATCTGCCGCGCTACGGAACCTGGCCCTTCGAACTCGGTCTGATGCTCGCAGTCGGGGTGTTTTTCTCGGTGACCGGTGTCTATGGCACTGAACAGGCGCCGGCCGGCCTGCGTTACATCTATTGGGGTGTGGTGATGGTGGCCGGCGGGATCGTCGTGATCCTGGCCGAAACACTCTATGCGCGCCACGCCCCGGCCGCCGTGCAGGGCTACTGGATTTCCCTTGGCGTGGTCACGCTTTTGGCGACCCTGCCCCAGGGGGTGATCGTCGCCATGGTTGAGGCGGCGCTGTTTGGGGCCCGAAATGACGTCACCGGGGTCACCAGATTTCCGGCCGCCTGGATCAATGTCGGCTTCATTGTTTTGCCGATGGCCGCGCTGCTTCGCCTATTGCGGCTGGCGCTGGCACCGGATGTTGTCGCGGTGGCGGCCGATCCCGGCCCGGTCCAATCCGATCCGGTCGAGCCCGTCAGCCTTGCCGATAGATCGCCCCCAGCGGGGCTGGGCGAGAAACTGCCCGCCGGCCTGCGTCAGGCCGAGTTGTTGGCGTTGCAGGCTGAGGATCATTATGTCCGCATCCATACCAGCGCCGGCTCGGATCTGGTCCTGATCCGTTTTGCCGACGCCATGAAGCTGGTTTCGGACCGGGCCGGCTATCGCCTGCATCGTTCGTGGTGGGTCGCGGCGGGGAGCTTATGCGGGGCCAGTTTCAGCCGGGGCTCGGGCGAAGCCGAGATCGTTGGCGGGCTCAAAGCTCCGATCAGCCGCACCTATGCCCCGCAATTGCGCCGCGCCGGACTTCTGCCCTGAAAAACAGACACGAGGATGACGCCCTACGCCCGGGGGCAACCGGACGCAGGGCGGCGTGGCGTCTCAAGCCGGTCGGGATGGGCCCCGGGTCGGCACCCCGAAGGGCCTAGCCGTCGTTGACGATGTCATCGAGAACGTCCCCGGCGTCATGGATATCGTCGCCGGCACCCTTGAGGGTCTGACAAGAGGTCAAAAATACACAGCTAAACAAAATCAGTGCCAAAATACGCATGTGAGTCTCCAGTGATGGCGAAGCGCCATCGGTTCAATCACACTGCCAGATGGAATAAATGGCAGCGTGATATTCTTGAAATTCGCGCTTGAAGCGCGGCTGTAGCCAAAGTGTCAGGCGCGTCGCACCAGGCTGAGCAGAAACAGAACGACGACGGCGCCGACTGTGGCACCGATGATCGCGCCGACAATCCCGTGCAGGGCAACGATGCCCAGCACGCTGAACAGCCAGCCGCCGACGAAGGCGCCGACGATGCCGACCACGATATTGCCGAGCAGACCGAAGCCATAGCCTTTGACTATGAGACCAGCGAGCCAACCGGCAACGGCGCCGATAAACAACCAGATTAGTAATCCGCTGAGAGTCATGGTTTCAAACTTTCAAATAGCCTCTTGATAGCCAACCGACATGGATTGCCCGTCTGGAAATAATGTCAGATTTTCGGGGAAATCTATGGTTCGCTATCTCAAGTTGTTAACATAGCCGCACTTTCATAAATATGCAAATACATTCGAATATGTGACGCTTTTCTCTTGAAGAAGAGGCTGGAATAAATGGCCCGCTTCGATCCACGCTTGTGAATGGCCCTGCCGCGTGCGCCGCGCCAGAAAAAGAGGACGGGTATAATTAACGCGCACGCGCTGCGGCAGCCTGATGGCCAAACCGGCTTGAGTGCGCGTTGATTATACCCGTCCCCCTTTTCCCAGCGCCTGTGCTTAAACCCAATAGCCCTGCGGGTCGGCATTGCCGCGGCCATCGATCAGTCGGATCAGGCCAATGATGGAGCGGACCAGCACCCACAGCCAGATCAGGGCGAAACCGAGCAGGCCGAAGGGGGAGAGGATGACGGTGGCAACCAGGAGCGAGCAGGCGAGGATGCCGATCACGGCGGCCCAGAAAGTGCGGATCTGGAACACGTAGTGGGAATGTAGCCAGCCCGGCGCGGCATCCTTGCGCGCATAGGCGAGGATGACGGCGATCAGCGTCGTGACGCCGATAATATTGCCGACCAGGATCAGGACGTAGCCCAGCCCGGCCATCAGACGCTCGTCACGCTCGGTGGCTTGGCCGTTTTCCGGTTCGTAAATGGTCTGGGTCATGGGGTCGTCTCCTTCAATCTGCAGCTTCTCTGATGTGCGGGCGCGGGCCAAGGGGGAATAGAGCCGTAGTGGTCCCGGTGCGACCACGATGCCACGCCATGGTGCAAATTGGCGCTGCCAACGGTCACACTCTTGGTTATACCCCAATTTCGGCGTATGCGGCAGACAGGACCGGTTTCAGGGTGCTCGCAGACATGATTCAGACAGTGTGGAAGTGGATGCACGATCACGGCGGGCTGGCCCTGCTGGCCGTCGGGCTGGCGATTTATCTCGTCCTGCTGGTGCTCGACCTGTTGGTCGGCTGGCGCTTGGCCTATCCTTACAACATCGCTTGGGTCGGCGTGGTCGCTATCCCGGCAGCAGGTGTTGCGATCTTGTATCTGCAAACCTGTCATGAAGACGACGATGACTGGCCTGTGGAAGGGAAGACGAAATGAGTTTGATCGTAACGATGTCTGACACGGTTCCGGGCCGCGAAATCGACCGGGTGGTCGGTGTGGCGCGCGGCAATGTCGTCCGGGCGCGGTTTTTCGGGCGCGATTTTATTGCCGGGCTCCGCAATCTCGTTGGCGGCGAAGTGCCTGAATACACGCAGCTTCTCTCCGAGACGCGCGAGCAGGCGCTGGATCGCATGGTGCGCCATGCCGAAGAACTTGGCGCCGATGCGATCATCACCTTCCGCCTCGCTACCTCGACCGTAATGGAGGGGACAGCGGAAATTCTCGCCTACGGAACCGCGGTGAAGCTGAAATGAATTCTGTCATCAAACGCCTTGCGGGCCGCGCCGCCGAAGAAGCCGTTGAGACCGCCCGCTTTCTGGTCGGAGTCGCTGCGGTTTGGGCCGGCCTTGTCACCTTCGGTTTCGCCGCTTTTCACATCCCATCCGAAAGCATGCAGCCCTCGCTGGAAGTGGGCGACCGGGTGCTGGTGTCGAAATGGGCCTATGGCTATTCGCGCCATTCTCTGCCGCTCGGCATTGGCTATATGTTGCCGGACAACTGGAATGCGCGCCTCGCCTGGTCGCAGCCGCGTCGCGGTGACGTGATCGTGTTTCGCGATGAGCGCCAGAGCCCGCCGCGCAATCTGATCAAGCGCGTTATCGGCATCGGCGGCGATGTGATCGAAGTGCGCGAGGGTCGGCTTTACATCAATGGTGAGGCGCCGCCGCGCGTGCTCGACGATATTCGCAATTACCGCGAAAATTCTTCGCAGCGCGTCCAGACGGTCACCCATTATACCGAGACCCTGCCCGGTGATCGCTCGCATCCGATCTATGAGCGGGACGATACCCATGAACTCGACAATTACGGTCCAGTGACAGTCTTGCCGGGCACGGTCTTCGTGATGGGCGATAATCGCGATGCGTCGCGTGACAGCCGCGCATCGCCGGGGCCGGGTCTGGTGCCGCTGGCCAATGTGGTCGGGCGTGCCGAAACGGTGTTGTTCACCTTCGCCCGTTGCCGCCCCGAAGAGGGGATGTATTGCCCGACCGGCCGCGTCTGGCAGGGTTTGTGAAATGAACCGGCTGCAGGAAATCGCACGGCATCTGCCGGCTTGGGCGCGGAGCGGGTTGGGCGAGGCGCGTGACACCGTGCGCTTCCTCGCCGGCGTCGCGGCGCTGTGGTTTGCGATGACCTCGGTCGCGTTTGCTTTCTTCTACATCCCATCCGAGAGCATGCAGCCGACGCTTGAGGTCGGCGACCGTATTCTGGTGTCGAAATGGGCCTATGGCTATTCGCGCCACTCCTTGCCGTTGGGGTTGGGTGACCAACTGCCTGACAGCTGGGACGGACGGCTGGGCTGGGCCGTGCCGGAGCGCGGCGATGTCGTGGTGCTGCGCGATACCCGCCAAAGCCTGACCCTGATCAAGCGCGTGATCGGTCTGCCCGGCGACGAGATCGCGGTGCATGAGGGGCGGCTCTACATCAATGGCAATTTGATCGATCGCGAGCTGGTCGATGTGCGCAGCTACCGGCAACACCACGGCTATCCGGAAGTCGTCGAAGTCGCGCATTATGTCGAGACCCTGCCGGGCGGCTTTACGCACGAAATTTATGAGCGTGGTGACCGCGAACGCCTCGATGAGTTTGGCCCGGTCATCGTGCCGGCTGACCGGATTTTCCTGATGGGCGATAATCGTGACAATTCAACTGATAGCCGCGCCGATGGCGGGCCGGGCTTTGTGCCGATGTCGCATGTGATCGGCCGCGCCGAGACGGTACCCTTCACCTTTGCACGCTGCCGTACCGAGCCGGGGCTGTATTGTCCGTCGGGACGGGTCTGGCACTGGCTGTAATACCGCTCTAACCTCACGGTCTGAAACCGGATCGGGAGAGCGCCATGAGCCTCAAGGACAAGACGATATTCATCACTGGCGCGAGCCGCGGCATTGGCCTGGCGATCGCCGAGCGCTGTGCCCGCGACGGCGCCAATATCGTCATCGCCGCGAAGTCGGACACGCAGCAGGCCAAGCTGGAGGGCACGATCCACTCGGCGGCCGACGCGGTTGAGGCGGCGGGCGGCAAGGCGCTGGCTGTCAAATGCGATATTCGTGACGAAGCGCAGGTTGAGGCGGCTGTCGCTGCGGCGGTGGCCCGGTTCGGCGGCATTGATGCCGTGATCAACAACGCTTCGGCGATTTTCCCGCGCGGCACGGTTGATGTGCCGATGAAGCGCTATGACCTGATGCACCAGGTCAATGGCCGCGGCACTTTCATGGTGACGCAGAAATGCCTGCCCTGGCTGGAAAAGTCCGACAATCCCCACATCATCGCCCTGTCGCCGCCGCTCGATATGCGGCCGATGTGGTTTGGCCCGCACGTCGCCTATACCAGCGCCAAATATCAGATGAGTCTGTGCATTCTCGGTTGGGGCGAGGAGTTCAAGGGCCGTATCGCCGCCAATGCGATCTGGCCGCGCACAGCGGTTGCGACGGCGGCGATTTCCAACATTCTCGCCGATGATGAAGCGATGAAAGCCTGCCGCAAGCCGGAAATCCTCGCTGAAACCGCCTATCGCGTTCTCAACAAGCCGGCGGCCAGCTTCACCGGCAATTTCCTGATCGATGACAGCTTCCTTTATGCAGAAGGCGAGCGTGATTTCGAACAATACAGCTATGTGCCCGGCATTGAGCTCCTGCCTGATTTCTTCGTGCCCGAGGATGTGCCGGCCCCCCCGGGTGTCAAGATCATGAATGTGACGCTGGGGCATTAGGCGCGGCGTCACGGTGCGTCGCGGCTGAGCATTGCCGCTGTGCCATTCGGTTTTTTGCCAGTACGGTTTGTTGTCCATGAAATTCAGAACAGACTGACACCATGAGAACACTGGTTATCGACAATCCAGCCAGCCGGATGCATCGCGTACCGCCGGGCCATCCCGAACATGAGGGCCGTTATCTCGCCGCACGCGACGCGCTGACGGCATTGACGGGGCCGGTCTGGCACGAGGCGAGGCCGGCTGAAACAGCATCGGTCGAGCGCTTCCACACCGCCGACTATATCGAGCGTATCCGCGATGCCTGCGACACGGCGGCGGCTGATGAGTGGGTTTCGCTCGATCTTGATACCAAGGTCTGCCGCGACACCTGGCGGGCGGCGCTGGCGACGGCGGGCGCCTCGATCGATGCCGTTGACCGCATTATGGCCGGCGAGGCTGATGCCGCCTTCTGCCTGGCGCGTCCGCCCGGCCATCATGCCGAACCCGACCGGGCGATGGGCTTTTGCCTGCTCAACTCAATTGCCATCGCGGCGCTGCATGCGCTCGAAGTGCATGGACTGGCGCGAGTAGCGATCGTCGATATCGATGTCCATCACGGTAATGGCTCGCAATGCTTGGCCGAACTGGACACGCGGGTGATGTTCGCGTCCTTGCACCAGTCTCCCCTCTATCCCGGCACTGGCAGCGCCGATGAAACCGGCCTCAATGGCAATGTGGTCAACGTGCCCTTGATGGCGGGCACGCAAGGCCCCGCCTGGCGTGACGCCTTCACCCGGCAGGTCCGTCCGGCGTTGGCCGCCTTCCGGCCGGAATTTATTTTTGTCTCGGCTGGATTTGACGCGCACGAGCGCGATCCGGCCGGCGGCCTCGCCCTGTTGGAGGCCGATTTCGCGTGGGCTGCCAGCCAACTCGCGGGACTGGCCGCAGAATTTGCCTCATCACGGCTTGTCTCTGTGCTGGAGGGCGGATACGACTGCCCCGCGCTCGGCCGCTCGGCAGCTGCCTTTGTGCAGGCCTTGGTCGAGGCATGAGTTCTGGTCAGGCCGGTCGCGACGGGGCGCACCGTCTGAATGTGTCGGCCCCCGCCAGCCAGCCGATGACCCAATCTGACAATTTGCCTTCCCCGTCACAACCGGGACCGATCACCATTGCCCGGCACGGCAAGCCCGATGCCGACCGCAGCGCTGTGCTCGATTGGCGCCGCTATGAGAGCTGGTGGGATGAGTGTTATCAGCCCGCAGGCCTGGTAGCCGGGCAGGTGCCACCGGACGATCTGGTCGCGGCCGGCGCGGCAGCACAGATCATCTTTGCCAGCACATTGCGCCGGGCGATCGAGACGGCGCGTGCCGTCGCGCCGGGCCGTGAATTGGTGATCGAGCCCTGTTTCATCGAAGCCGAACTGCCGCCACCGGCCATGCCGGGCCGCTTCATGGCCAAGACTTGGGGCGTGTTTGCGCGCTGCTCCTGGTGGCTGGGCTTTTCGCGCGGACGTGAAAGCCGCAAGGATGCCGAGACGCGCGCCGCTCTGGCCGCGAGCATTCTGGTCGAGGCCGCCAAATCGGGACCGGTTTTGCTGTGTGCCCATGGCTGGTTCAACCGCATGCTGCGGCCACACCTGCGGGCGCTTGGCTGGCACTGCGTGCGCGATGGCGGCGATAACTACTGGTCTTTCCGCCGATACGAATTGCGTTCCCGATAATTTGTGCAATTGCCGCCCGGCGGGTGGCTGCCTATGTTGCGAGCCTGCAGGAGAATCGTGATGCCCGACGCACCCAATGCCGAGATCGAAAAAATGAGCTTCGAGCAGGCGCTTGCCGAGCTGGAAGCGATTGTGAAACAACTCGAGTCGGGCGAAGTCGAACTCGAGCGCTCGATTGCGATCTATGAGCGCGGCGCCGCCCTGCGTGCCCATTGCGATGGCAAGCTGAAAGACGCCGAGCTGAAGGTCGAGAAAATCGTCCGTGGTGAAGACGGCGCACCGGCACTCGAGCCGGCCGGGCTGGACTGATCCGGTGAGCGGTCAGAGCGCGACGATTGAAGATTTTCTCAAGCTTGATATCCGGATTGGCACGGTCGTTCGCACCGCCGCCTTTCCTGAAGCTCGCAAGCCGGCGATCCGGCTCTGGATCGATTTCGGCGGTGAGCTCGGTGAGAAACAATCCTCGGCCCAGATCACGACGCACTACACGCCTGAAAGCCTGGTCGGAAAGCAAGTGCTCGCCGTGGTGAATTTTCCACCGCGACAAATCGGTCCGATGCATTCTGAAGTGCTGACTCTCGGCGTTTCTGATGGCAAGGGAGAGATTGTGCTGATGGCACCCGATCAAAACGTGCCGAACGGATCCCGGCTTCACTAGGCCGGTAACGGATTTCGCAGGGCAGACTCATTCCAACAGGACAGGCAAGCGTGATGGAGAATTTCGAACAGCGTCTCAACGAGGCCGCCGATCGGGTCACGGTCGCACTCGATGCGCTATTGCCCCGTGCGGAGGGGCCGGAAGCCCAACTCAATTCCGCGATGCGCTATGCCGCGCTCGGGCCAGGCAAGCGCTTGCGCCCGTTTCTGGCGATGGAATGCGGCCGTCTGGTCAATGCCGATGAGCGCGGCCTGTTGCGCGTCGCCTCGGCGCTGGAGTGCATCCACGCCTATTCGCTGATCCATGATGATTTGCCCTGCATGGATGATGACGACCTCAGACGCGGCCGCCCGACCGTGCACCGCGCCTATGACGAGGCGACGGCCGTTCTGGCCGGCGATGCGCTACAGGCCGTTGCCTTCGAGATCCTCGCCCATCCGGACACCCATAATCGCGGCAGCGTTAGGGCCAAGCTGGTCGAGCGTCTGTCACGTGCCTGCGGCGCCTATGGCATGGTCGGCGGCCAGATGATTGATATTCTCGGCGAGAGCCAGGAGCTTGATATTTCAATCGTCACCCGCATGCACCGGATGAAAACCGGCGCGCTGATCGGCTTTGCCGCCGAGAGCGCCTTCATCCTGCGCGATGTGGAACCGCATATCCGCCGAGCGCTTGAAGGATTTGCGCATGATCTCGGTCTGGCCTACCAGATCACCGATGATCTGCTGGATGCCACTGGCAGCGCGTCGGATACAGGAAAAGCGGTCGGCAAGGATGCCGGTCAAGGAAAAGCCACCTTTGTCACCATTCTGGGGGTTGAGGGCGCACTGGATCGGTCGCGGCACCTGGCCGCGCAAGCCAAGGATCACCTTGAACCTTTCGGCGCGCGGGCAGACACTCTCAAAGAAGTGGTCGACTACGTTCTCACGCGCCGCTCCTGAAAGGCCAGTAATCGAATGCCCAACAGCACACCCAATCTTGATCGTATCGCGACGCCTGCCGATCTGAAGAATCTCGATCTCGAGACCCTCAAACGGGTCGCCAGCGAATTGCGTGCCGAGACGATCAATGCGGTTTCTGTGACCGGTGGGCATCTGGGTGCCGGGCTGGGCGTGGTCGAATTGACGACGGCATTGCACCATGTGTTTGAAACGCCGAAGGATATCCTGATCTGGGATGTCGGGCATCAATGCTATCCGCATAAAATCCTGACCGGCCGCCGTGACCGGATTCGCACGCTGCGCCAGGGGCAGGGCCTGTCCGGCTTCACCAAGCGCTCGGAAAGCGAATACGACCCGTTTGGTGCCGCACATGCCTCAACTTCGATCTCAGCGGCGCTCGGCTTTGCCGCTTCACGCGATTTGAAGAACGAGGCCAATAATGTCATCGCCGTGATCGGCGACGGCGCGATGTCGGCGGGCATGGCCTATGAGGCGATGAATAATGCCGGCGGGCTCGACAAGCGCCTGATCGTTATTCTCAACGATAACGACATGTCGATCGCACCGCCGGTCGGCGCGATGAGCCATTATTTCGCCCGGCTGGTATCTTCGAAAAGCTATCGCTCGCTGCGCAAGATCGGCAAGGGCGTCGCCAAGGCGATCGGTGTCGAGGGTCCGGCGCGCAAGGCCGAGGAATACATGCGCGGCATGGCGATGGGCGGAACCCTGTTTGAAGAAATGGGCTTTCGCTATGTCGGCCCGATTGACGGCCATGATCTCAACCAGCTGGTGCAGGTTCTGCGCAATGTCCGCGACGGCGATGACGGCCCGGTGCTGATTCATGTCGTGACCCAGAAGGGCAAGGGCTATGCCCCCGCCGAGGCCGCCGACGACAAATATCATGGCGTCGCCAAATTCAATGTCGTCACCGGCGAGCAACAAAAGGCCGCCAGCGGCCCGCCCTCCTACACCAAGGTATTTGCCCAGCAATTGATCCGCGAAGCGGAAGCCGATGACCGCATTGTCGGCATTACCGCTGCCATGCCGGCCGGAACCGGGCTGGACCTGTTTGCCGAACGCTTTCCTGACCGTTGTTTCGATGTCGGTATTGCCGAACAGCACGCGGTCACCTTCGCGGCTGGGCTGGCTGCGGACGGGATGAAACCTTTTGCCGCGATCTATTCCACCTTCCTGCAACGTGGCTATGACCAGGTCGTCCATGATGTGGCGATCCAAGGCTTGGCCGTGCGTTTCGCAATCGACCGGGCCGGTTTGGTTGGCGCTGATGGCGCGACCCATGCCGGCGCGTTTGATGTCGGTTATCTCGGTGCCTTGCCGGGCATGGTGTTGATGGCTGCCGCCGACGAAGTTGAACTGGCACGCATGGTCGCCACCTCGGCGCAGATTGATGATGGCCCGTCTGCCTTCCGCTATCCGCGCGGCAATGGTCTCGGCATCGACATGCCGGCGCTGATCGAGCCGCTCGAAATCGGCAAGGGCCGTATCGTTCGCGAGGGTAGCCGTATTGCCCTTCTATCGCTGGGCACCCGGCTGGAGGAAGCGCTCAAGGCCGCCGATGCGCTGGGCGCCCAGGGTTATTCGACCACGGTCGCTGACGCCCGCTTTGCCAAACCGCTCGATGAAGATCTGATCCTGCGCCTGGCGCGCGAGCATGAAGTGTTGGTGACGGTCGAGGAGGGCGCACGCGGCGGCTTCGGCGCGTTTGTGCTGCAGTTGCTCGCTGAACGCGGGGCACTCGATAACGGGCTGAAGATCCGCACCATGACCCTGCCGGATGTGTTCCAGGACCATGATGCGCCGTTCAAAATGTATGACACGGCCGGGCTCAATGCCCGCCACATTGCCGCCACCGCGCTGGAGGCACTCGGCCGCAGCCAGGATGTGGCCAAGCTCGTGGTCGCTCCAATGCTGGCTGAATAGGCCGGGTAGGCAGGGTGAAGCGCATGGACCGGATGGCGATGCCGCCGGAAGAAATGAGCGGCGGCGGGGTCACGATTCGGCTGGGCGAATATGTCGAGCCGCAAGCTCCGACCCATGTTCCAATTTTGAGCTACAAGATTGATATAGCCGGAAGGGCGGTTGGCGAAGTCCGACTCCGTCTCGGCGACAGCGATGATCTGAAACGGTATTTTGGCCAGATCGGTTATGAGGTCTACCCGGCGTTTCGCGGGCGCGGCCATGTCACCGCCGCCTGCCGGTTGGCGCTGAACGTGATGCGCGAGCTGGGTTATGAAGAGGTCTGGATCACCTGCAATCCGGAAAATTTCGCCTCGCGACGCGTGTGCGAGAAGATCGGTGGCGCCCATGTCGATACCGTCGATATCCCGGTCGGTCATGTGATGCATGAGCATGGCATTTTGCAAAAATGCCGTTACCGGGTCGTGTTGTGATGCGGGCCGATCTCTATCTGGTGCAGCACGGGCTGATCGAGACTCGCGCCAAGGCGCAGGAGGCGATCGCGGCCGGCACGGTCACTGTCGATGGGGTGGTCGTGATCAAAGCCTCGCAGAAAATCGCCGAAGGAGCCGTGGTGAGCGCCCAGCCGGCTCACCCTTATGTGTCGCGGGCGGCGCTTAAATTGCTGGCCGGACTGGAGGCGTTCGGGATCGATCCGGCAGGCCGTATTTGTCTGGATGTCGGATCATCGACCGGTGGTTTCACCCAGGTCCTGCTCGAAGGCGGCGCGGCGCGTGTGTATGCCGTCGATGTCGGCCGCGACCAGCTTCACCCGAGCTTGCGGGCTAACTCGCGAGTCGTCTCGATGGAAGGGGTCGATGCGCGATCATTGACCGCGTCGGATTGCACGCCGGCGCCATCGCTGATCGTTTGCGATGCCAGCTTCATTTCCTTGCTGAAAGTGATCCCCAATCCGATGTCCCTGGCGGCGAACCAAGCGGATTTGATCGCGCTGATAAAGCCCCAATTCGAGGTCGGCAGGGCTTCAATTGGCCGTGGCGGACTGGTGAAGAACGGGAAGGAGCGGGCGCGCGCCGTCGCTGAGGTCCGCGCCGTTCTTGACGGTCTTGAGAGCTTCTCAGTGCGCGATGTCATGGAAAGTCCGGTCAAAGGCGGGGACGGCAATCAGGAGTACCTAATCACCGCCCGCCGCAATGTCGAATCGAATTGCTGAAGCATTTCCAGCAAAAGTGGGAACCGGTTTTGCGGTTCGGAAATGCGACCATCGAGAACCCAGCATTTCCAGCAAAAGTGGGAACCGGTTTTTCGGTACACAAATGTGCCGGCACGCCAAAGCCGTCCCACCGAGATTGAAGTCGATGAAACGGCTTTGGCGATCACGCCCGGAAATTACTGCGTGTAGGTGTCGTAAGGGCGCCAGATATTGTCATTGCCTTGGCACATATAGACTTGGTCGACGATCGGTTGGCCGTATTCGTCCATCCGGCGGGTTGAGGTCCACTGGCAATTCGAGTCCTGCTGCGCACCAGCATTATAGGTGCGCGCGTAGGGATCGGCCTGCGCCCCGCCCAGCAATTGGGTGGATGAGCGCGAGTTCGAGCCGTCGATATAGCCATAATCACTGCCGTCATCGCGATAGGCTTGCGTTGGATAGCCACGATAGCCCTGGTCCTGATAGGAATTGTCGGCATAGCCGGGCTTGCCGGGATAGGCCTCGTAATCGCCATAGGTGCGGGTGGCGCGGCGATTGTCGCAACCATCACCGCCGGCGATACCGGCACCGATCAGGGCGCCAACACCAGCACCGGCGATCGTGCCGACTTCCTCGGCATTGCCGCGGTCATTGCGGTAATTCCGGCCGCGATAGTTATCATGGTGGCCGCGGCCGCCGCGGCGATAGTTCGGTCGGTTATTGGAATCATCGGCGATCTCATTGCCGATCACCGCGCCGAGAATGCCGCCGATGATGGCGCCGGCGACCTGGCGGCCCTGGCGATCAGATTGGCAATTGCCGTATGCCTGCGACTGGGCGGAGGCGGCGGGTGCCACGACAGCGAAGGCTGTGGCGGCGAGCAGGGCGGTTGTCAGCAGTTTCATGTCACTCTCCTGGCGTGGGCAGGCCATCTCTGGCCCGACTTTCACCCATACCATAAAACCGGGCCGATGAGCCTGGGATGAACGTTAATTTCCTCGGCTGCAATTGCGGTGCCGCGATTACTAAAAAGGGCCGGGCGATGGGCCCGACCCCCGATTGCAATGGTCTGTCTTATTGCTGGCGGGCCACTTCCCAGTCGCCATAGGCATCGCGGCACATGCGGACACGGTCGTAATTATACGTCCCGTCCGGCATGTAGATCTCCGCATCGCCCCAGCGGCACTGGGTGTTGCCAGAAGCATAGCTCTCGCGGATCGTGATGCTGCCGCGAACGCCGGAATAGGGATTGCCCCAGTAATAGGGTTGCCCGTTTTCGAAGGCGTAATTCATTGCGTACTGGTATTGGACCTTGTCGCAGTCATCGAGCTGGCTGACGGCGTTGCCCAGCAGGGCTCCAAAGCCAGCGCCGAGCAGGACGCCGGTGCCGACATTGTCGCCATCCGCCGCCGCACCGCCAATGATCGCGCCAAGAATCGCCCCGACAGCCGTGCCATTGCCATTGCGGTCATAGCGGCAGGCCTGATCGTAATAGGCAAATTGCCGGTTGTTATAGCCAGAGTCATAATAACGGGAATTATACCGCCACCGCGTCGAGGGACCGTAATGGCCATAATAGGGCGAGCTGCTCCAACCCACATTCATGTGGTGGAGCCAGCGAACATCGCGGCGATGATCGGTGTGGTAAAATGACCGGCGCCGTTGGGCGAATTCCTGGCGGCGGTGATCATTGCGATAATTGCCGGGGCGATGCGCGCGCGGATTGTATCCACCCGCCGTGCCGGGATGTGAATCGCGGCGATCATGCCCGACCCTCGGGCCACGCGGATTGTATCCACCCGCCGTGCCGGGATGGGAGTCGCGGCGATCGTGCCCGACCCTCGGGCCACGCGGGTTATAGCCGCCAGCCGTTCCTGGATGTGAATCTCGCCGGTCTGTGCCCGACCTCGCACCGCGCGGATTATAGCCACCACCTGACCCGGTATGTGAATCGCGGCGGCCGGATCCAAATCGCGCATCGCGCGGGTTGTTGCCACCACGCGTGCCGGGATGTGAATCGGGCCGGCTGGGGCCAGTTCGTGTGCCGTGATCTATTGCCGGGCCCGGCTGATGGCCGCCAAGGCCAGCGCGGCGACCACTGCCCTGGGTCGGAGCCGGCTGAAGGCGCGGATTGACGGGGTTCATGACCGGCGCGCCGTGACCGCGACCTGGATTCCCGCGCCCGGCGCTCGGAGCGCCGTGATTTTGCGACAGGTCGCCACGGGAGGCGGATCGTTGGGGGCGGGGGGGGCTATTACTACTACTATCGCGGCGTTGCGGTGGCGGGGTGGCTTGTCGCTGGCCGCGTTGATGGTCGGTGCGGGATGGTCTGTCGCCGCGCGGTTCTGCTCGTCCGCGATCATGAGAGTCTGAGGCGCCGGCTCGCCCCGACCCATTGCCTTCGTGACGGCGCTGCGCATCGGCGGCCTCCGTGAAAACCAGTCCAGGCAGCAGGATGAGTGCGGCGGCTGTGGCGGTGAGCAAGGTGAGTTTGGTCATCTGGGCGGGCTCCTTCAGGACGGCGAGCACGGAATCCCCGCGCCATTCTGAACAAGGTTAACCAAAACTTGATGAGCCGGGGATGAACACGCCCTTCATGTTTCTGGCTCAGAAGGCGGATTGCCCGGCATGGCGCAGCTTTTGATCGGCCAATATGATCGCCGCCATCGCTTCGCCAACCGGCACGGCGCGGATCCCGACGCAGGGGTCATGACGGCCGCGCGTCTCGATCGTGGTCTCGGCAAAATCGCGATCAAGCGTGCGCCGCTCGATCCGGATCGAGGAGGTTGGTTTGACCGCGAAGCGGATCACCAGATCCTGTCCGGTCGAGATGCCACCGAGAACGCCGCCATTATGGTTGGACAGAAAGACCGGACCGTCCTCGCCCATCCGCATTTCGTCGGCTGCGTCTTCGCCGCGCATCGCAGCGGCGCCGAAACCGGCCCCGATCTCGACACCCTTGACCGCATTGATCGTCATCATCGCCGCCGCCATCTCACTGTCCAGCTTGGCGTAGACCGGTGCGCCCCAGCCGGCCGGCAGGCCGGAGACAACGACTTCGACAATCGCGCCGGTCGACGAACCGTCGGCGCGCAGGGAATCCATGTCGGCGGCCCAAATTTCGGCCGTCGCGGCATCAGGGCAGAAGAAGGGGTTATTGCTGACAGCATCCCAATCCCAGCGCGCCCGGTCGATCTTGCGTGCGCCGACCTGAACCAGCGCGGCGCGAATGGAGATGCCGTCGCCGAGCACCTTGCGCGCAATGCCGCCAGCGGCGACGCGCGAGGCCGTTTCACGTGCCGAGGACCGTCCGCCGCCTTGATAATCGCGAATGCCGTATTTCATGTCATAGACATAATCGGCATGGCCAGGCCGCCATTTATCGCGGATATCGCCATAATCTTTCGAACGGGCATCCTGGTTTTCAATCATCAGATTGATCGGCGTGCCCGTGGTAACGGGACCATCGGTGCGATCATCGCTGAACGTGCCGGAGAGGATGCGGACCTGGTCGAGCTCCTGGCGCGGGGTGACGTGGCGTGACGTGCCAGGCCGGCGCAGGTCGAGCCAAGGCTGCAGATCGGCTTCGCTCAGCGGGATGCCTGCCGGACAGCCATCAATGACGGCGCCAATCGCCGGCCCATGGCTCTCGCCCCAGGTCGTGACTCTGAACAAATGCCCGAAAGTATTGTGTGACATGGTCGGTCCGCGCTTTTTTCAGACCATAGTCGGCGAATGGCCCGGCGTCACGCGGCGGACTGTGCCTTGCGGATCCAGCGTGCGAAACGGGCATTGGCCGAAGGCCGTGAAAACGCTTCGACGAAATCGTCCAATGGTTCGAAATCGGGCGCGGCCGGTGGCTTGCCGGGCTCATTTGTCGCCGCCAGAACGCGGACCTGAACGGTCGTGTCGGGCTCGCCGACAGCCTGTAGGCAGGCACCATCGGTTACGCCCGGCGGAATGCGCACGATGATCGCCCGATCGCCTGAGCGCAGTGATCGGGTCAGGCCTTGCCGGGCCTGGTGGGCGCTGATTCCGATTTCCATGCAGGCTGGCAGGGTCTTCTCGAGAAAGCGGATCGCATCGACAATGGCGGCCAGTCTGGACAGGGCTTCAGGCGTCGGTTCGGTCGTGTCTGGATGCAGGGTTTTGACCCGCTCGCGGAAGGCACGCTTGGCCGCGATCAGCCCGGCGCCCGGCTCCAGACCGAACGCGGCATAGGCCGCAACTACTGTCAAAACACGCGATGTCATCCTGCATCGATAACGCAAGAAGATTCCTGAAAGGTTGACGCGACCCGCAACAGCTTCATCCCGTCCTGCATCCCGATGTCGCACCACAAAACCGGTTCCCCCCGCTGTGGAAAATGCACTAGGACAGTGAGGTGCCGCCGGAGATCGATTGATGAGTGACAAAAACCTGATTCCGCCCAGTCCAGATGCGGCGGCCTATGCCCGGACCAATGAGGCCAATTCGGTCGAGATCTTTGATCGCGACGAGCCGTTGGAATTGTTCGCCGAATGGCTTGCCGACGCAAAGAAGAAAGAACCGAATGATCCCAATGCGATGGCCTTGGCGACAGTCGATGCAGAGGGCTTCCCCGATCTGCGCATGGTGCTTTTGAAGGACGTCGATCGCGGCGGGTTTGTCTTCTACACCAATCTGGGGAGCGCCAAGGGCCGCCAATTGACACTCAATCCCGGCGCCGCCCTGTGTTTTCACTGGAAATCGCTGCGGCGTCAGGTGCGGGTGCGCGGCGCAGTCGAGCCGGTCGATGCGGCCGAGGCCGACGCCTATTTCGCGTCGCGAGCTCGCGACAGCCGGATCGGCGCCTGGGCCTCGACCCAGTCGCAACCGCTCGAAAGCCGCTTTGCGCTGGAGAAGGCCGTGGCGCGCGAAGCGGCGCGCTTTGGTCTCGGCGAAGTGCCAAGGCCGCCGCACTGGTCCGGCTTTCGTTTGCGACCGACGGCGATCGAGTTTTGGCGCGACCGCCCATTTCGGCTGCATGACCGGTTGATGTTTAAAAGGGCAGATTTAACCTCGCCTTGGACGGTCAATCGGTTGTACCCTTGATCGACGGAACCAGCCGGAGGGGCTGAAATGGCGCGGTTCATCGAAATTTTGCGACGGGCGATTGACGTTATAGCCGCGATCTGTGGGCTGCTTGCGTTGACGATTCCGCTTTGGTTCGTCGTGGCGGCATTCGGTACCAAGTGGGAATTCTGGGACTGGCACACCGGTCTCGAGACGATGACTTATGCTTGGGGATTTGCACTCCTGCTTGCCGGTCTCGTGTCGGGGGTGTTGGCGGCGAGTTTCATCCTGATCCACCTCGCCTTCGCCAAGCGGTCGCACGGCAATTGGACGAGTGCCATCGCCATTCTGCTTATTGCTTCAACGGGGATGGGTTGGATGATCCATATCAACCGGCTGCAGCAAGCCCAGCCGGCGCTGCTCGATATCACGACGGATTTTTCCGATCCGCCGGGCTTTTCGACGGCGTTTCTGGAGCGTCGGCTGACCAGCGACTCAGACCTGGCCTATGCCGGAAAGACGGCCGCAGACGGGCAAGACCTCCCGGTCTTGCAGGCACAATATTATCCTGAAATCGCCTCGCTCCAGCTCGCGGAGCCCGCTGATAGCGTCTTTGGTCGCGCGCTTGATCTGGCGCGGGATCGTGGATGGCGGGTTGGCACAGCGTCCAGGCAAGCGGGCATGTTTGAAGCCGGTGCTGAGGGCTTCTGGTTCGGATTTCGCGACGATATGGCGGTTCGGATCAGGTCCGACGAGGCGGGAGGCAGCATCGTTGATATGCGTTCGCTGGCGCGCCAACCCGTCCATGATCTGGGTCGTAATGCGGGGCGGGTGAAAACCTTCCTGGAGGCCCTTGCCGCCGGCTAGGTCTGGCTGCCGAGTGCGAAGACTGACGTCAGGCTTGGCTCGCCCTCACACTCCACGCGCCCAGTTTCGACCAGATGGATCATATGGGCGAGCACTGAATGCGCGGCCGCAGGATGCAGGCGTCTGTCGATATGGGTGTAGATGGCCGTCACCAGTTCCGGAACGCATTGCGGGCCTGCGGCCAGTTGATCGAGGATCTGGTGCTCGCGCTCAAGCCGGTGATCGATATAGGCCTGCACGAACTCGGCCGGTTTTTCCACGGCCGGGCCGTGCGTTGGCCATAGCCGGGTGAAATTGCGGTCGCGCACACGCGCCAATTCCCGAAGATAATCGCCCATATGCCCGTCCGGCGGGCTGATCACGCTGGTTGACCACGCCATGACATGGTCGCCGCTGAACAGGATATTCTCTTCTTTCAGGGCGTAGCAGACATGGTTGGAGGTGTGGCCGGGCGTGTGCAGAGCTTCGAGTGTCCAGCCGGGGCCGGAGAAAACCTGTCCGTCCTCGATCTCGACATCCGGCCGGAAACCGACATCATCGCCGGCCTCGAGCCGGACCTCGCCGCCCGCCGGCGAGGCGCTCTGGGCGCCGAAGCCATAGACTTGCGCCCCGTGCTTGGCAGCGAGCGGGTGGGCCAATGGCGAATGGTCGAGATGATGGTGGGTCACGAAGACGTGCGTGACGCGCTCGCCGGCCAGTGCCTGGTCAAGCGAGGCCTCATGGATGGGATCAAACGGACCCGGATCGATGACGGCAACATCGCCATGGCCGATAATATAGACACCGGTGCCGGTATAGGTGAACGGCCCCGGATTGGGGGCGATCACACGTCGGACGGCCGGCGAAATTTGTTCGCAGCGGCCATATTCAAAGTCGAAATCTTTGAGAAACGGAATACTCGTCATGATACAGCTTGTTGTTCCGACACAGGTTTTTGAAGCAAGAAATCGAGAAATGCGGCGGCCAGTCTCTTTGTGATGCGGATCTTGTCGTCCATGGCCATGATAATGGGTGGCCCCATATCGGTCTTGTTGACATCGACAACGTAGAGCCGGCCGTCCGCCTTGTCCCGCAGCACGTCCAGCCCACCCCAATCGAGTCGCATGGCGCGCGCAAAATCGGACAATTGTGCCTGTTCGGATGCTGACAGGACGGTGTGGGTCTCGACGAGCTCCACATTGTCATTTGTATTGGCGAAGCGGTGCGAGGCCAGTCGCTGTTTGAGAATGACGAGCGGGATCGTGCCGCCAACCGTCGGGCAGCGGATGTCCTCGACCATGCCGCCCGCGATCGAATTGTCGATCACCCTTTGATAGACAAAGCCCGGTTCGGCTGCGCACGGCCCTTCAACGATCCGGCCGTCATGGGCCCCATTGGCCTCCGATTTTCGAACCATTTTGCCGTTGAATTGGGCCGGGTCGACGTTCAGCGAATAGCCGAAGCATTGCTCAAACACGGCGCCGACATGGCTTTTGGCGATGCTCTGGCAATGGCGATTGATCGCCCGCGCCTCCGGTGGCCACTCCATTGTGCTGCCACTGGTCGAATCGTCGAAAAAGAACACAGCATCGGCTTCGTCCGCAGATTTTGCGATCCGCGCCCCCGCAGCGTGCAGGACAGACCAGATCAGATACCAGGGCCGCGGCCGGTCAGGCGCGAACCAGATTTTTGGCCCAGAACGGGACGATCGGCCCAAGCGCCAGGCTTCGACCACGAAATAAAACGGGAACCAGGACAGGACTTCGCCGATCAAACCGGGTTCGAGTCGCAAGCGGGCGCCCGTCTTCTTGACGGTGACGACGCCATCTTGGAACTCAAAATCCTGCCACCAAAGCGCACGGTGCATGGACATGGCTCCTCCGGGTTTGCCCCGCGCATATTAAGTGCACGGAGAACACACGCAAATCACGCTCGTTCACAGACGGCGCAGAAATTGCGTGATCGACTTGGAACGCTGATATCGAGGGTTTGAATTTGGACGTCGCCAGGTTTCTAGGCAAGCGCCTTGTGCGCATGGGATGGATGCTGCTGCTACTTGCGGCCTGTCAGCTTGTCGGTGCATTAATGGTGGTCCATCCGGCGCCGTCGCGAACTGCAGCTGTTCCGCCCTTATCCGTCGACGATGCTGCATCGCAGCGACACAGGCTTCATTGACATCGCGACCGCCAGACTGAAACTGCATCAAAACCCGGAATGAGCCCTATTCAGTATGTTTGGTTTTATTTTCAGGCGAGTTCTAATCGCCATCCCCACGATTCTCGTGATCATTGCGGTCGCGTTTTTCATGATGCACGCCGCTCCAGGCGGGCCGTTCGACCTTGAACGCCCCATGCCGGACGAGACGCGCCAGCTTCTGCTCTCGCGCTATGGCATGGACCAGCCGGTCTGGCGGCAATTCCTTGATTACATGGGCAATCTGTTCCACGGCGATCTGGGACCATCCCTGAAAGTCCGGGACAAGGACGTTGCCGAGATCCTGAGCGAAGGCTTTCCGGTCAGCGCCACAATCGGCATTTCTTCGATGATCCTGGCCGTATTCGCCGGCTCTTTCCTCGGTTCGGTTGCCGCCCTGCGGCAGAACACCAGCGGCGATTTTGCCGTGATGACGTTCGCGATGGTCGGGATTTCCATTCCGCCCTTCGTGTCGGGCCCAATCCTGGCGCTGTTCTTCGGTCTCTATCTGGGATGGCTGCCAACTGGCGGTCTCGATCCGAGGCTGGGGATGACAGTGGACCGCTTGATCCTGCCTGTGATCACGCTCGCTTTGCCGCAGATCGCGATTATTGCCCGCCTGATGCGCGCCAGCATGATCGAAGTGCTGCGCTCCAATTATATCCGCACCGCGCGGGCCAAGGGATTGTCGCCGCCGGCGGTGATCGTGCGCCATGCCTTGCGCTCGGCGATTTTGCCGCTCGTCAGCTATCTTGGACCTGCGTCCGCGGCGCTGATCTCCGGTTCGCTGGTGATCGAGGTCGTGTTCCAACTGCCCGGGATCGGCAAGCATTTCGTCGATGCGGCGCTGCAGCGCGACTACACGCTGGTGATGGGCGTCGTGATTATTTACGCCAGCCTGATCATCGTCCTTAACCTGGTCGCGGACCTGCTCTATGGCGTCCTCAATCCGAAGGTGAAGTACGAATAATGTCAACGATTTCAACACCGGATGACAAGGCTGCGCTGATCGAGACGGCCGCAGTCAAAGGCCGCTCGCTCTGGGAGGATGCGCGCGCGCGTCTGTTGCGCAACAAGGCAGCGCTGGTCAGTCTGATCGTGCTCGGGACGCTGATCGTGCTGGCAGTCCTCGGCCAGATGGGTGTCTGGGTGCATGACTACGACACGATTTATCGTGACGAAGTCTGGGTGCCGCCCACGTTTGAAAACTGGCACCTCTTCGGCACTGACGCGCAAGGCCGTGACATGGTGGCGCGAACCCTGGTCGGGCTCGGCGTCTCCTTGATGGTCGGCATTGTCGCCACCATCGTCTCACTGGTGATCGGCGTCACTTGGGGCGCGACCGCCGGCTTTATCGGCGGCCGGGTCGATCAGGTGATGATGCGCTTCGTCGATATCATGTATTCCCTGCCCTTCATTTTCTTCGTCATCATCCTGATGGTCGTGTTCGGGCGTAATATCATCCTGATCTTCGTCGCCATCGGCGCCGTGGAATGGTTGACGATGGCGCGGATCGTGCGCGGTCAGACCATTGCCCTCAAACGGATGGAATTCGTTGAAGCGGCCGAAGCCGCCGGCGTGTCGCAATGGATGATCATCCAGCGTCACATCATTCCCAACGTGCTCGGTCCGGTCGTCGTCTATGTGACCTTGATGATCCCGGTCGTCATTCTGGCCGAGAGCTTTTTGAGCTTTCTCGGTCTTGGGGTGCAGGAGCCGCTGACATCGCTTGGCCGCCTGATCTCTGCTGGTGCCCAGGACATGGAAGTCGCGCCGTGGACGCTGATCGTGCCGGCCGTGACAATGATGCTGACGCTGTTTTGCCTCAACTTCATCGGTGACGGTCTGCGCGACGCGATCGACCCGAAGGATCGCTGACGGGCAGACACACTCCATCGCTAGATCAAAAGGGCTGCCTGGAAGGGCGGCCCTTTTTTTGTGCGAATCGGGGGTGGCTTGCGGGTTTGGGCAGTGCACTGACGGCGCCGCTGGCCAGGTGGGATGGGCCATTGTCATCCGTTTACGCCCGACATTTTCAAGTTGGATAGGCGTGAGATGCAAGTTTTTGCGATAGGATTCTCTTGGTTGCGCAAGGGTAAACGCTTAGCGGGTGGCCTGGATAAAATTTCCGTGTTGATTGAATTTGTCGATTGTGTTTACGATCACCCCTAGCGTGCATTGATGAGTTGTTTCGCGCAACTTTTGGTGACGTTTTTGGATGACACACCCGTCGAGAATTTGGCGGTGGGTCTCGATAGGGCAGGGGGCTCGCATGAGATTGTTATTGGTTCTGGCAGGGGCGTTGACGTTGTCCGCACCTGCTTTCGCATCCGAGACAGTGACTTATACCTATGACGCACATGGCCGCGTTATCAAGGTTGTCCATTCCGGCTCGGTCAATAACGGCGTCACGACGGATTATACGTATGACGATGCCGGCAATCGCATCGAGAAGAAGACGACCGGCGCCTGAGCGCTGTTCCTTCCTGAAATGTCACCTATCCAGAGCTGAATCCGGAGGACTTACGATGCGCGCCTTGTCGACTTTGTTTGCTGCAATTGTAACGGCCAGCCTCATATTTTTCTTCAACGCGAGCGCTGTCGCGCAAACGCCGCCCGACCAGGCCGTCCCGATCGTCAATCCGAACATCGATGCCAACGGCGTCAACCTGCCCTCAGGAGCCTCGGTGAACAATTCACCCGTGATCACGATCGGTAATCCCGGTTCGGGTGGTTTGAGCTATTCCCAGGTCTTCGTGGGCAATGCCTGGCGGCACAGTGTGGTCGGTGGCATCGATCAGAATCCGCTCAACAATGAGATCACGGTATTCATCGGTGGTTCGAGCGAATTGTTTACGGTGAGCGGCAGCACTTATACACCAAAATACGCCAGCCAATCGACGCTCACCAAAACGTTCGGCACTTATACCTACACGCTCGGCGACGGGACGGTGGCGGTGTTTCTGGCGTCCTATGTGGCGACGACACGCACCTATGGTGCCAGCTTGGCCTTGCTTCACACGGTCACGCGCCCGAACGGCTTCACACTGACGTATCATTATCGGCAAGGCGCGTATCTCATACAGGTTGGATTCAACCGGTATGAACCAGAATACGTTCTCTCCGATCCTTATTACCGGCTGCAATCGGTCACGACCAATACCGGCTATCAACTGCATCTCAATTATGCGCTCAATACGATGAATGATGTCGGTGATTTTTCGTCCTGGTACCGCGTTACCCAGGCGAGGCTGATCAATAACGCCGTTGATTATTGCGCGCCGACCGCCATTTCATGCACCGGTTTAACGCAGACTTGGCCCAACCTCATCATCGGTGAAACGATCTATTCGACCTATAGTGAGCGCACCTTCTACGACACGCTGTCACGGGCGACCAAATATGTGCGCGATCAATATGGCCGTCTGACCGCCGTTTATGGCCCCGGCGATATCTCGCCGCAGGTCTCGATTGGTTATGGCGCCTATGGTGTCAGTTCGGTCTGGATTGCCGGTGGCGGTGGCGGCACCTATGCCTATGCCGATGCCGCGGGTATCCGCACGACGACGTTTACCGACACGACCTCGCGCGTCTCGATCACCGAGAGTGAGATTGCGACCGGCCGCGTCGTGGCGTCTCAGAATGGCTACGGCAATCGCACCACTTACACCTATGACACCGGTGGACGTCTAACCCGGGTGACGGCGCCTGAAGGCAATTATACCAATTACACCTATGACAGCCGCAGCAATGTCACGCTGGTGCGCCAGGTCGCCAAGTCCGGCTCGGGCCTGGCCGATATTGTCACCAGCACCGCCTATCCGGCGAGCTGCACAAATGTGCGCACCTGCAACCAGCCGAGCTCAGTGACCGATGCGGCCGGAAATGTGACCGATTTCACCTATGATGCCACCCATGGCGGCATGCTGACCGCGACCTCACCGGCCCCGTCCGGCAGTGGCAGCCGGCCACAGACGCGGATCACTTACACCGCGCTCTACGCTTGGTACAAACGCACCTCCGCGAGCATCATCCAGGCGGCCAGCCCGGTCTATCTGCCGACCCAATCATCGACCTGCTCCAGTGGCACGGCGACGGCGGGCTGTATCGGCACGACCAATGAGCAGCTCACAATCGTCACCTATGGCGCGACCGGTGTCGCCAATAATCTCCTGCCCGTCACGGCAACCGCCCAAGCTGGCAACACAACTTTGGTGACAACCACGACGATGACCTATGACCATGTCAGCAATCTGCTGACGGTCGATGGCCCACTTGCGGGCACCGCCGATACGACGCGCTATCGCTATGACAATGGGCGTCAATTGATCGGCCAGGTCGGGCCCGATCCGGACGGCGCCGGCGCCTTGCTGTACCCCGCCCAGCGCACCACCTATAATTCCGATGGCCTGCCCACCAAGGTCGAGTTTGGCACGGTGACCAGCCAGTCTGATGCGGCGTGGTCCGCCTTCAGCCTGATCGACCGGCAGGAGGTCGTTTACAACGCCGGCGGACGTGCCACCCAGGCGCGGCTGATCACCGGAGCCAGTTCGGTGCAGGCGATGATCCAGTATTCTTACGACAATGCGGGACGGATTGATTGCGTCGCCCAAAGGATGAATGCCGCCAACTGGGCCTCACCGCCCAGCTCGGCCTGCACACTGGCCACAACCGGCTCCTACGGGCCGGACCGGATCACCCGCAACACTTATGATGCGGTTGGTCGGGTCGCGACCACGACCAGCGGCTATGCCACGGCGGGCGCCATCGTTGAGGCAACGCGCGCCTACAGCAATAATGGCCAGCTGGTCAGCCTGACCGATGGCGAAGGCAATCGCACCCAATATCTGCGCGACGGTTTCGACCGGCTCGCCTCGATTGAATATCCACACCCTTCGGTGCCGGGCACCAATACGGGCAGTGATGACGAGATCTATACCTATGATGTCTATGGCCGTCTCGCCAATCGGCGGGTGCGGAGCGACCAGCAATTCTTCTACACCTATGACAATCTTGGCCGCGTCACCCAGGTCAACGCACCCGGTACCACGATCGACACGGACTACACCTATGATCTGCTGGGTCGGGTTTTGAGTGTCGCTACCAGCTCCCAATCGATCAGCAATAGCTATGATGCTCTGGGGCGCCTCACTCAACAGACTGGCGGTGATGGCGCGGTGTCCTATCAATATGACGCAGCAGGACACCGCTCCCGGATCACCTGGCCCGACGGCTTCTACGTCAAATACGACCATAATACGGCTGGCGCCGTCACGGCGGTCCGTGAAAATGGTGCCTCGTCCGGCTATGGGGTGTTGGCGACCTACAGCTATGACAATCAGGGCCGTCGCACTTCAATTACGCGCGGCAATGGCGTCACCACCAATTATACTTTCGATTCCGCTTCGCGGCTCGCAAGCCTGACACAGAATCTGACTGGAACCAGTGACGATCTGACGGTGACCTATGCCTATAACCCGGCCGGTCAGATCACCAGCCGGACCGCGTCCAATGACGCCTTCGCCTGGACCGGGCATGTCAATCTGGATCTACTCTACGGCACCAATGGCCTCAATCAGATCACGAGCGTTACCGGCCAAAGCGCGCCGACCTATGACGGTCGCGGCAATATGACCGGCGATGGCGTCCGCACTTTCGGCTATGATTATCTCAACCGGCTGACCTCGGTCTCCGGCGGGGTGACACTGAGCTATGATCCGCTCGGCCGTTTGGTGCAGCTGACCGGCACGGCGCCGGACGTGCGTTTTCAGTATGACGGCGTCGATATGATCGCCGAATACAATAGCAGTCACGTGCTGCAACGCCGTTATGTTCATGGCCCTGGCACCGACGAACCGCTGGTGGAATATGCCGGCTCCGGGACCAGCATGCGGCTCTGGCTGATCGCCGACGAGCGGGGGTCAATTGTGGCGCGCACCAATCAGTTCGGGGACGCCGCCAATACGAATACCTATGACGAATACGGCATGCCCGGCGCCTCCAATAGTGGCCGCTATGGCTATACCGGCCAGGTCTGGCTGGAAGAGACCGGCCTTTATCACTACAAGAACCGCGCCTATAATCCCCGGCTTGGGCGGTTCATGCAGACCGATCCGATCGGTCAGGCTGGGGGCATGAATATCTATGCTTATGTGGGTGGGGATCCTGTGAATTTGGTGGATCCGATGGGGCTCGATGTATGCGACGGTATCGGCGGCTGTTTCACTGTGACAGGAGGTCGTTGGAGTTGGGGTTCGTTTATGGGTAGTCTATGGGTCAGATCTGGCCGAGGTGATCGTGGGAGCTTTCCTCGCGAGAATAATGGCAACAGCCGTGGGGCGCGAGATAGCGACGATCAAACCAATTGCTACCAAACCAAGTTCGAGTTTTCGCTGGGGGCTCAAATTGCGCTCCAAGGAAATTATGAAGGTCTCGCTCTTGGAGGTCTTTTTGACGCGGGTACTTACCGGGCCGATTTGGCTTCGAGCACTGCTTCATATACGCAAGGAGCATCCGCGTCGTTCGGCATTAGTGGTGTTGATTTTCTCGACTTGGGCACACGTACAACTTCCAGGTCGGTTAGCGCACCAATGCCAACAGATGCCGTGGACTTCTTGCTGCGGGCTGGGGTTCCTGCAATGGAGCAGAGGATGTACACAGGACCGAGTGCGCTCGCGCCACGTGGTCCACTGGATGGCGCGCCGTGGGTAACCTCAAACAGCGTTGCCCCAAATGTTAGTTTTGCCGCTGCGCTAGGTTTCGGTGTTAGCGTTAGTCTAACGTATGATTGTGGAGCCTCGGAATGAGAAGAATGCTAACGCACCCTGTAACTTTCTATGTTTTCATTGTGGCAGCTTTCTTTGCTGGCGGGTATGTCAGCACGTCCAGCGATGTTCTTCTTGATCGGGCACTTAGCGCCACATCTAAAGTGGTCATGACGTCGACATTAATTTTGATCCCATATTTGATGATTAGATGGAGGGCCAAGGTCGATTTCGGGCCGATAATTTCGCTATTGGAAATTGTGTCCCTCGCCTCATTTACATTTATCGTCCTTGTTGGTGCCTTTAGCTCAGTTTCCTATGGTGGCTTGGCGACAAATATCCACGAGAAAGCAAAAATTTTCGGCCCCTTCGTTACTTTCTATTTGGTTTGGATTTCCAGTAGACGTCTATTGTTAAATGAAATTGTAAGGCTCACTAACCCTTTAATAGATCAGATCATTTGTTTCGTAATGGTAATGGTAGCACCGATTACCTATCCATTTATATATATTCGGACGAAGGCGACCGCAAAATTGAGTGAATCGACGCAGTAAAGGTTGGTAAAGAATTAGAAGGTGAAAAATCGGGGACACACCATTTAGCGCGCCTCACCCTTTCGCATCCCGCCTGGGTCGGCCACGGCGCCCCGGAGTCGGGGTTTGCCCCGTGCTCGCCTCCAGTGCGTCCAACCAGTCCGGCGCCCCCAAGAATAAATAATAAATGGTGACAGGCACCCACTATGAAACGAAAAAACGTAAACCGGGGACATCCACAATTTCCGCACCCCAAAATAAATGGTGACAGGCACCTATTTCAACGCTGCATTAGCCGTGACCCTGATACAGGTTCTACTTTTGGGTGACTGACCTTCCACAAATGGTGCCTGTCACCATTTACCCGAAGAAATCGTTCCGGCAGCAATCGGCGCTTGCGGAGCTCCAGCGCCCGGAGGGTTGGTGCAAGCTGGTGCGACTCTCTTTACGCGCGTGGATGGTCGCAGACGCGGAAACGGCAGCTTGAGGCATGCTCAGATTGGGGGTTTTGTGGAAAGTTCCCATAAATAAATGGTGACAGGCACGCATTAACAGGGCCGCCGCACCTCGATCACGCGCGGTACTGGCGTCACCACGAGCTATGCGTTCAACAGCGTCACGCGCTTGCAGACGCTGGCGCACAACCTGCCCGGCACGACCAGCGATCTGACCACCAGCTTTACCTATAATCCGGCCGGTCAGATCGCCACGCGCAACGTCTCCAATGATGCCTATGCCTGCGAAAAACGGGGACACTCACTAATTAGCGCGCCTCACCCTGGCGCGTTCCGCCTGGGCCGGCCACGGCGGCCTGGAACCAGGCTTTGCCCTGTGCCTGCCTCCTGCGCGGTCAGCCCGTCTTGCGCCCCCATCGGATAGCCGGTCTGTGTGAAATAGCCCTCAAAAAACGGGGGCATGGTCGCAATCGCGGCCGGTCGCGGATCATGTCAATGAAAAGGGCCGCCTGGCAGGGCGGCCCTTTTGCATGTTTGAATGCGGTCTCAGGCCGTTGCTTTAGCGTTGACGCTCGACGGCGATGGCGCGTCCGCGGCCATTGACGCGCAGCAGGAAGCTGCTCATGGCCCCGCGACGGATTTCGGCCGTCACGCCCTCGAGGTTCCGTGGCATGCGGACGGCAAGATCATCGGTTTGGCGCCAGACCTGGCCGTTTTCCATGTAAAAAATCGTCGTGTTGTAGCCAACAACGCGGGTGCGCGCGATCTGCATCATGACCCGGTCGACATTCCCGTCTGAACCACGATCGAGAATTTGGACATCGGTCGCGGCGGCGGTGGCGGCATCATTGACCGGTGCGCTGGCGGCCGGGGCTGCGGCGTTGGGGGTTGGCGTGGCGTCTGCAGTCTCGCCGCCGGCTTCTGCTGCCGCGATCAGGGTGTTGGCGTCGCGGACATTGGCCTCGGCCCGTCCCGCCAGTAGCGGGATGCGGAAGCGGGGCAGGGAGGGCATGGAGAAGCCGAAACTGTCGCGCTCGACGGCCTCGACATCCTCGCGCATCACCGTAACGATGGCACCGCTCGAATGGGACGTGTCCAGCGCCTCAGCAGCGGCGTCGAAACAGGCGAGGCGGGCATCGACCGGCTCGACGGCGCGGCAGGCCAGGATGTCCGCGATCGGATCATCGGCCAGCGCCGCTGTCGGCGCCAGGATGGCGATCCCGGCGACAGCGGCGATAAGGGCAAGGCGTGACGTCATCATCAATCTACTCCCGAATGAATTATTGTGTACGCCGGGCGCGGAACCAACGCCCGTTATCGCCGATTTTCACCATGTAAGAGTCCAGTGCCGCGCTGCGAATGCTGGCACCGGTGTCGGCCTCGATACTGCGCGCGATATGGGTCGAATCGGAATCGAGCTGTTGCCAGATCTGGCCATTGGCCAGCGTCACAACGACGCGCCGCGAGCGGTTGAAGCGGATATCCGTGATTGCCAGATGATCAATCCGCTCGATCTGGCCGTTGGAGTCCCGCTCCACGGTATGCGTACCGGAGGTCTGGGTGGTCTGTTCGGCGGCAGCCAGGTCGCTCGCCTCACTGCGTGGTATGGCGAAGCGGGGCAGGGATGGCAGCCGCAAGCCGGGGATTCTCAGGCCATACGTCGCTTCCTCGGCCGCCTCGACCTCGCCGCGCTGTACGGCAATTACATTGCCGCTCGCGGTTTCGCTGTGCAGCGCCGCGACCGCGGCGTCCAGGCAGGACAGGCGTGCGGCATCATCGACGACCGATTCGCACGCGAACAGGCCGTCAAGCGGCGCGGTGGGGGGCTGCGCCAGCGCCGTCGAGGGCCAGCCAGCTGCAACGACAAGAATCAGTAATCGCGTATTCATGTTCACCAGTATATCTAGAACCTGACCGGACTATGCGCGACCGCTCGGCAAGTGTCGACCGGTAGATGATGTTGCGTTAGACAGTGCGGCAGTGAATCGCTTGGAGACCTCGGAGGGGAGACCGAAACCGTGACCCGCAATAAAATTCTGTCAGCCATATTGATGTCAGTGGCAGCATTGGCGCTCGTTAATTGTGGCGGCAACCAGTCGGAACCAACCGGTGAGATTGTCCTCAACCGTGGCAATAACGCGGAACCGCTCACGCTCGACCCGCACAAGGCCAGCGGTACCTGGGAGAATAATATTATCGGTGACATGTTCATCGGTCTGTTCACCGACGACCCGGATGCCCACCCGATCCCGGGCATGGCGGAGAGCTGGGAAGTCAGCGAGGACGGTCTGGTCTGGACCTTCCATCTGCGCGACGCTCTCTGGTCTGATGGCGTGCCGGTCACGGCCGACGATTTCGTCTTCGCCTGGCGCCGGATCTCCAATCCTGAAACCGGGGCCCAGTATGTCTCCCTGCTTTACCCCATCGTTGGCGTTGCCGAGGCCAGCCGCGGCGAAGCGCCGCCTGAATCCATTGGCGTTCATGCCCTTGACGAGCACACGCTGGAAATCCGGCTGGTCAACCCGGCGCCCTATCTGCCTGGCCTGTTGACGCATTACACCACTTTCCCGCTGCCGCGGCACATCGTGGAGCAATTCGGCGATGAGTGGGTTCGTCCCGAAAACATTGAGGTCAATGGCCCCTACAAGCTGATTGATTGGCGCACGAATAATTTCGTCCATCTCAGCCGCAACCCGCTTTTCTACGACGATGCCGACAGCTGCGTTGACGAAGTGTATTTCTACCCAACCGTCGACAATAGCGCGGCTGGCCGGCGAGTACGCAATGGCGAACTCGATTTGAATATGGAGTTCCCCGGACAGCAGATGGAATTCCTGCGTCGGGAAATCCCTGACTATGTGCGGGTCCACCCCTTCATGGGCACGGTGTATTTCTCCATCAACACGACGCAAGAGCAATTCGCCGACCCGGCGGTTCGTAATGCGCTCGGGATGGCGATTGACCGCGACTTCATCGCCAATGAAATCCTGCGCGCCGGGCAGCTGCCAGCCTATTCGCTGGTGCCGCCGGGGATCGACAATTACCCGGGCGGTGTCGAAGCCAGCTGGGCTCACATTCCGGTGGAACAGCGCCGCGTCATGGCACGCGATATTCTTGTCGCGGCCGGCTACGGCCCGGACAACCCGTTCCGCTTCGAATATACCTATCGGGCGACCGGGGATAATCCACGCGTCGCTCCGGTGGTGCAGAATGACTGGTCAGCGATTGCTGATTGGGTTCAGCCCGAGCTGATCGTCAATGACACGCAGATTCATTATGACAATCTGCGGGCTGGAGATTTCCAGATTGCCGATGGCGGCTGGATTGCCGACTATAACGATCCGTATAACTTCCTGTTCCTCGGCGAATACCGTTCGGTGCCGATGAATTATGCCCGCTACAATAACCCGGAGTATGACGCGCTGGTCGAGCGCGCCAACCAGGAGCAGGATCTGGAAGTGCGCGGCGGTTTGCTGGCCGAGGCCGAGCAGATGCTGGTCAACGATATGCCGATCATTCCGCTGGTCTTCTATGTCAACAAGAACCTGGTCAACCCGCGGGTGACCGGTTGGGTCGACAATCTCACCGACATCCATCGCACGCGTTATCTTTGCTTCGCCGATGTCGACCGCAGCACGCCTGCAGCCGAATAATCGGACACTTGTCAGGTGCGGGCCTCCCGACTTAGCTTGAAACCAATCGAGCAAGGTCGGGGGTCCGCTCATGGCAGGTAGCGACAGCATTACAGACGCGATCATCGGCGGGGCGGCCGGTGACGAGATCGGCGATGCGATCAACGCGTCGAAGCGCAAGAAGCGTCGGCGGCCATCGGCTTTCGAGCCGGCCTATCCTGCGGGCCTTTGCAGCAATTGCGGCAGCAAGCTGATTGGCCCCGTTTGTCATAGTTGCGGCCAAGTCGCCGAGAGCTTCCATCGGCCGATTGGCGATTTGCTGCTCGATATCCTTGATGGCTTGTTTGGACTTGAAGGGCGGTTGTGGCGAACCCTGCCGCCGCTCTTGTTCCAACCCGGCAAGCTGACACGGCGATATCTGTCCGGCGCGCGCGCGCGCTACGTCACACCCTTCCGGCTGTATCTGAGCGCCAGCGTTCTTTTCTTCCTGCTGGTTTTCGCGATCAACAGTTTTCAGGACAATCCCGAGACCCCGCTGCTGACGATGGGCGCGCGCGACGCAGCAGGCGCCGTAACAGAGCAGCTCCAGAACGGGGAGCTGGATGCGCAATTGGCGCAAGGCGGCCTGTCATCGGATCAACGCGCCGCGATAACCGACCAGGTGAACCGCGGTGTCGAAGCGCTTGTCCCTGTGATTGATGCAGCCGGGACGACGCAAGCACCGCCGGATGATGGCGTTCCGGACGCCGAGGAGCTCAAACGGGCGATTCGCGGGGCGCTCTTGCCGGAACAGGTACAGGAACAGGCACCGGAGGCGGCGCGCGAGGCTGCGGGAGATTCGGCCTCGGACGTGCCAAACGCGTTGGCGGTCAGCGGTGTCGATGAAATCCCGCTCGAATTGCGCGGACGTTTGGCCGACCAGGCGGACCGCATCATTGACGATGGTGGAGCCTCGGTGCTGGCCGCGATGCAGGTCTGGGCGCCGCGCCTGATGTTCGGTCTGCTGCCGATCTACGCCCTCTTGCTGGCCATCACGCATTTCTACAAGCGGGGCTATTTCTTTTACGACCACCTCGTTGTGTCACTTCACTTTCACTCGGTACTGTTTTTCGGCTTCATCATTATTTTCGCGCTGGGCGCAGTCGTCGGGACGGGCCCGGCCGTGATCGGCTTTATGTTGTGGTCAAATTATTATCTCTACCGGATCCATCGCGTGGTTTACCGGCACGGCCGATTCTCGTCGCTATTGCGCACGATCTTCATGGACATGGTCTACGGCTTCATTCTCGCGATCGGCATGTTCGTGCTGCTGATCATCGGCCTGGTGACGGCCTGAGGGCGCTTGCCGAATATGAAAAGGGGCCCGCAGCATGTGCTCCGGGCCCCTGATTCTGGTCAGTCGATAAAAGCGATCAATCCGGCTGTGGTGCCGTGCTGCGCAATTGAATCTGACCCGAGCCGATTTGCGAGCGGGCTTCGAGCGCAGCCCGAACCTCCGGCAGGTCGAGCACGGCATTCACCCGGATTGCCGTCTCGGCGGTCTCGGCCGACATGCCGAACAGGGCCGAGAAAGCCTCGATCGGAGTCTGTTGACGCGGGAAGCGGACCAAGCGGACATCGTCCTCCGGCGCCAGGCCGGCCAGATGTTTGGTCGCATCGACGGCATCGCGGAAACCGCCAATCTCGTCGACCAGGCCCAGATCGAGCGCTTGCGCCCCGGTCCAGACCCGGCCACGGGCGATTTCAAGCACGCGTTCGAGCGGCAGATCGCGGCCGTCGGCGACGCGGCGGGTGAAGTCGTCATAGGTATCGGCCATTTGGGCGCGGAAAGCCGCCCTTTGGGCTTCGGTCCAGCTTTGCTGGCCGGAGAAGGCGGTGGCGTAATCGCCGCCGACATGGACCGATTCCGAATGCAGGCCGGCCATCTCGAACGTGCCTTCCAGCGCGACCTTGCCGCCAAGAACCCCGATCGAACCGGTCAGGGTCGTGGCGTGCGCGAGGATATAATCGGCTGGTGCCGCCAGATAGTATCCACCCGAGGCGGCAACCGAGGCCATCGAGATGATGACCGGCTTGCCGGCCTCGCGGGCCCGCCCGATTGCATTCCAGACCTGGTCTGAAGCAATCGCCGAGCCTCCGGGCGAATCGACCCGGATGAGGATCGCGCGGATCGAGGTGTCGTTGGCTGCGTCGAGAATGGCCTCGGACATGGCGTCGCTACCGATGCCGCCACCGCCGCCCAATGGACTGGCGCTGGCGGTGCCGGTGACGATCGCGCCCTGACCTTCGATCAGGGCGATGGCCGGTCCCCGGCTCGATGGGTTGAGCAGCGAGTGATAGGCTTCAATCGCAAGCAATTGCGATCCGCTGCCGGAGCGGGCCAGTGCCGCCTCGCGCGCATCGATGACATGGCCGAGATGGTCGATCAGGCCGCGTTCCAGGGCATCTTCGGCGGAATGTGGTGCTGTTTCGAACGTGCTGCGCAAGGCTTCCGGCGTGATGTCGCGATCATTGGCAATATCGGCAATTGCCGTATCGAAGATCGAATTCATGTAGGAGAGCGTCGCCTCGCGGTGGGCGTCGGTGAAGCCGGTCTGCGTGTAGACATTGGCGGCATTCTTGAATTCGAAGAATTGTTCGAATTGCGGTTCGGCGTTGAACTGTTCGAACATGCCACCGAGGAAGAGCACTTCCGACGCGAGGCCGGCGGGTGTGAAGCTGGCGGTGTCCTGCAGCCAGATCTCATCCGATCCCGCGACCGCCAAATAGGCAGTGACCGATGTGCCCTCGAATCCCTGAGCGTGGGTAATGACGAATTTTCCGGAGGCGCGGAAATCGGCGATCGCATCGCGAATCTCCTCGGCCATGCCGGGCGAGAGGCCAAATTCATTGGCCCGAATGAAAAGGCCGTGGACAGCTGGATCGAATTCCGCCTGTTCAAGGGTCTGCACAATCTCGACCACAGAGAGCGGTTCGCTGAAGGCGAAGGGGGAGCGGGACGGCGAATCGAGGCGCTCGGCGCGCAGGTCCAGTTCCAGCACCGTGCTGCTACCGGGCAGGGTGGTCGGGGATGTTGACCCTGAAACAGCCGAGGCCAGCATCCCGACGATCAGGAAGGCGGCGAGTATGACGGCCAGGACCGAGCCGACGACGACGCCGAATATCGAACCAAAAAATGTAATCCAGAACTGTTTCATCGAGGGTCCTTCCAAACCGGGTATGCGGTTGACCGGACAATCCGTGCAAGAAGCGGTCCTGTCCAGACCCTTGATAGAGTGCCGCGACGGGACAGGGGTGAGGGATTGGCAGCGCGCACGTCCCCGGGTCGTTGAATGCGATGCACAGCTGTCGCAGGAGGCATGTTGGCAGGGGCGGGGAAGATGGTCGGAGTAGCAAGATTTGAACTTGCGACCCCCGCCTCCCGAAGACGGTGCTCTACCAGGCTGAGCTATACTCCGAACCGAGGCGCGGCTTATATCCAACTCACGCAGGCCGTGCAACGCGGGAAATTCAGCCCAATCCAACCTCCCGCCCTACCTTCCAATCAGGGCATCAGCTCAACGTGGCGGTATGTCGCGGGCCTGTGAGCCCGACCTGCAAATTGGGAGAATGATGGCAATGGTGCGGGACGTGCTGCAAATGCGCCGCGCAGTCACCGCATTGCGCCGTTGCATCCGCTCGCCCGACTCGGTATCTAGCCGGCTCCGTCGCAGATGGCGGACCCGGTTGGGGCGTCGCCAAGTGGTAAGGCACCGGTTTTTGGTATCGGCATTCCCAGGTTCGAATCCTGGCGCCCCAGCCAACCTTTTCAAACTTTCAAAGCAAGCAGCGAATCACGCCCTCAGGGGACGCATGAGCATCGACCAGTGCGGCGATCCGGTCTTTGCGTGTGTGGCTCGCGGATTCCCGCAGGCATCTTGCCAGCTTATTGCCGTAAATTTTTCGTGACCACGCGTTTGCGCGAGGCGGGTCAATCTTCTGCTCCGACGATGCGTTACTGCCTTCAGCAGGCGAATGGCATAAATTATTTAAGCGTTTCACGCGAAAAATGCTGCATTAAGCACTGGATTGGCCGCATTCAAGCCACATTGATGTATTGATCGTAACGTGTGGCTAGTGTTAGCGTCGAACGGACTTCATGGCGCGCGGATGCGTCGAATAGACGGTGGGGCCACCACCGCAATATCTGGGTGGGCTGTAACAAACAGCTGCGGTAACCATCCGTGCAGAATTGAACGCTAAATCGGTTCGTCCGATTGCGGCCAGCGCGCCGTTAGAGTTTAGGGTAGGGGGCCAATCCGGCAGGCTTTTTGTCGGTTTAGCATCGAATTAATGTGGGCGGGGAGCCGTGTTGGCGACCTGCGATTACCATTGTGAGGCGAGAAATGGTGGACTTGAAGAAATTGGTTCGCGCGTCGCTCATGGCGGCGGTTGCGGCGAGCGCCGTCGGGGGGGTTGCCACTGCGCAACTCGCGCCCGTGCTGCAGACAGCACGTCAGGGGACGACCGAAGGTGCGCAAACACAATCGCGCATCGACCAACTGGACGATCAACGCACGGATATCGAACTCGAATATCGTGCCTTGCTCGACCAAATTGAATCTCAGCGGCTGTTCGTTGAACAGCAGCAGGTTTTCATCCGGTCGCAAGAGGCCGAGAAGGGATCTCTGCAAACGCAGATCGATCGCGTCGAAAACATCCAGCGCGACCTGTCGCCGATGATGCGTGAAATGGTCCAGAACCTGGAGCAATTCGTAAATCTTGACCTTCCATTCCGCCTCGACGGCGAAAATGGCCGGCTGCGTCGTATCGAGCGTCTTTATGAGCTGATCGACGATCCGGAAGTGTCTCCGGCTGAACGTTATCGCGTCATCCTGAACGCTTACGACATCGAGGCCTCTTACGGTCGCTCGTTGAACTCTTATGACGAAGAAGTTCTCGAGGATGGCATCCCGGTCAACGTCACCGTGCTCCAGATTGGCCGGATCGCCATGATCCGCAAATATCCTGATGGCCGCATGACGATGCGTCATATCCATTCGTCTGATTGGGTTGCGCTGCCGGGCAGCTATGAAACCAATGTGACCCGCGCAATCCGGATCGCCCAAGAAGTCACCACCCCGTCTGTCTTCCTCGCGCCTCTTCCGGGGCCGGCGGTCGCGCAGTAACGGATTGGAACGGAGAGTTAAGCGATGAAGACCACTTTCAAGATATTCGCCGCCGCCGTTTCGATGGGCGTGGCGCTCACTGCCGGGGGCTTTGCACAAACGCAACCGGCTGGATCAATCAGCGAACTTCTGACTCGTGTGCGTAACGACGCTCGCGAAGCCAGCCAGGAAAACCAGGCTCGCCTGCGTGAATTCCAAAGCAGCACCAATCAGCAGCAAGCGCTGTTGACCCAGGCTCGCGGCGAGATGGCCGCACTGGAACGGCAAGCGGCGACGCTTTCGGCCCAGTTCGAAACCAATCAGGGCTTGATCGACACGCTCGCCGAAACACTTCGCCAGCGCCAAGGTGCGTTTGGTGAGCTGTTCGGTGCTGCCCGTCAGTCGGCCGGCGAATTTGCTGCCATCATCAATGCATCTCTGGTGTCTGCCCAATTCCCGGGCCGCGCCGATGCGCTCGAAGCCCTGGCGACCAGCCGGACGCTTCCGACCCGTGCGGAGCTGGACTTCATCTGGCGCCGGGCGATCGACGAAATGATCGGTCAGCAAAATGTCGTGACGTTCAACTCGCTCGTCACCGGTATTGGCAATGGTCAGCCGGTCCCCGTGACTCGCGTTGGGCCGTTCATTGCCTTCACCAGCTTCAATAATAATCAGCGTTTCGCGCGTTGGAAGGAAAACGACACCACTGCCCAGTGGACCCTGTCGGATCTGCCAACCCAGCCGCCAAGCAATCTGATTGCTGCTGCCTCGACCCTGTTCAATGCCGATCCGGATCAGATTGTCATGGGCGTTGTTGATCCGTCCCGCGGCGCGCTGCTGGACATCTACAAGGACGTTCCGGATCTGAAAGAGCGTATCAATCAGTCCGGCATGGTCGGCTTGGTGATCATTGGCCTGTTGGCAATCTCGGCTTCCTTCGGTCTGTTCCGCATGTTCTCACTGTTGAGCACGCAGGCAGCCGTCAATGGCCAGAAGCGCAAGTCGAAAGCCTCCAAATCCAACCCGCTCGGTCGTGTCATGATGGCTTATGAAGCCGCCAAGGACAAAGACGTCGAGACAATGGAATTGAAGCTCGACGAAGCGATTCTCCAGGAATCGCCGAAGCTCGAATTCGGCCTCAACTTCCTGAAACTGGCGGCTGGTATTGCACCGCTGCTGGGTCTGCTGGGTACCGTGACCGGGATGATCAAGACCTTCACCCAAATCACGCTGTTCGGTACAGGCGATCCGAAAATCATGGCCGGCGGTATTTCCGAAGCGCTCATGACGACGGTGCTGGGCCTTATTGCCGCCATTCCGCTGTTGTTTATTCACAGCTTCGCACAGAGCTTCGCTCGCGGTGTGCAGCAAGTGCTTGAAGAACAGGCTGCTGGCATGGTTGCGCGGCACGCTGAAGAGCGCGCTCAGGGCTGATTGGAGGAAGCGTTATGGATTTCCAGGCCGTAAGCATCGGCCTTCAGGAGTTCCTCGAGCGCGGAGGCCCCGTTCTGGTTGTTATTATGATAACGACCTTTGTAATGTGGGCTTTCATCCTCGAGCGCTTCGCCTACTTCTACTTCGCCTTTGGCGGACAAGAAGGTGCGGCGATGCGGGAGTGGTCAGCACGGACAGACCGACAGTCTTGGTATGCCCATGCGATCCGCGACCAGCTCATCTCGGAGGTTAAGCAGCGTTGCGATCAAAATGTCGAGTTGGTGAAAACCCTCGTCGCGGTCGCCCCGCTCTTTGGATTGTTGGGTACAGTGACCGGCATGGTCTCAGTGTTCGACGTCATGGCGATTTCAGGGTCTTCGGACGCACAGGCCATGTCGGCCGGCGTGTCCCGGGCCACGATCCCGACCATGGCAGGGATGGTGGCATCCCTGTCCGGACTGATTTTCGCGACCCAGATCGAGATTCTGGCCAAGCGCCGCGTTGCGCGCCTGGCTGACAAGCTCGAAATTGGTGAAGGGGTTCAGTCATGAGACGTCGAGCCAAGCACACGGACGACCAGGCCGAGGTCAATATGACCCCGATGCTGGATATCGTCTTTATCCTGCTGATCTTCTTCATCGTGACTGCGACCTTCCTCTCGGAAGAGGGGATCGACATGCGGCCACCGGCGGATACACCGCCACAGGACAACCAGCCGGCATCCCCGCCGATCCTGGTCCAGGTGGACGGAGATAATAATATCTTCGTCAACCAGGTCCGGACCGATGTGGACCGGGTATTGGCGGCCGTGAACCGTTTCCGTTCGGAAGATCCGGGCAGCGCGGTATTGGTCGATGTTGAAGATCAAGCCGACCATGGCGTCATTGTTCAGATCTGGGATGAGATGGGTGCCAATGGCATTCCGGTCTCGCTCCAGCGCAACCACGATAACGGTTAGGTCCGGGGAGGTTCAATATGGCGCGCCGTGTTAGCCGCGTAAGTACCGGAGAAGAAGAAGTCGAACTGAACATGACGCCCATGTTGGATGTCGTTTTCATTCTGCTGATCTTTTTCATCGTGACCTCCGTCTTCATCAAGGAGCCGGGTATTACGGTGGTCCGTCCAGATGCCGTGACCGAGCAGGATGAGAATCCGTCCATGCTCGTCGCAGTGACCGCCAATAACGAGATCTGGGTTAATCGCCGGGTCTATGAGATGGCTGAATTGCGGGGCGTTATCGAGCAGCTTTTGCAAGAGAACCCCAAAGGCCGGGCGATGATCCAGGGTGATGAGGCCGCCGATATCGGTGTTATTCTCGACGTCCAGGATCTGCTCACGGAAATGGGTGTCGACGTCAAAATTTCGACGTTACAGAACTAGGGAGGACAGATTATGGGAAGCATAATTCGCCTCATCGGCGGAATTCCGATTGCCGCCATTGTGACGGTCGCGCTCTTCCTTCTGATGACACGCCTGATCTTTACTGAAGGCGAGCCGCCCAAGGCCGCCGAGGACGATCTGTCGTTCAGCATCAATGATGAAGTTCAGGACATCGCGGCGCGTCGCCGGGATACCACGATCGAAGATGTGCAGCAGGTTGAACCACCACCACCGCCGCCACAAATCGACCGTCAGCGGGCCGAACAGCCTACTGAAGGTTTGGCGACGGTTATGGGTGCCATTCCTGATTTTGCGGCACCGCAATTGAACAGTGACAGCGTCAGCTTCTCGGTCTCTGACCGTGATGCGCAGCCACTGGTCCGGATTGAGCCGCAATACCCAATGCGGGCGGCTGAACGGGGTATCGAAGGAACGTGCTATGCGCGCTTCGACGTCTCACCGGACGGAACGCCAACGAATATCCAGATCACCCGGTGCGACAGTTCTCTGTTCGAACGGGCGGCCCAACGCGCGGTTGAAAGATGGCGCTATAACCCGAAGGTCGAGAATGGTGTGCCGGTAGCACGCCGCGGCGTGGAGACACGCTTCGACTTCCGGCTGTCAGAATAGAAAACACCGCTGAATGCGCGTGGCCCACCACGTTCATTCAGCGGTGACTGCGGGGTCGGGTGCTCGCCATAAAGGCGCCACCCTTGAAGTTTGTGAAAGCCTGTCCAGGGGAGCGGGACGGGTATGAAGGAGCCATCGATGATCCGTTTTAGCGGTTTCGATCTGACTGGGGTAACCCGCAAGCTGGCCATGCTCGCGATTGCCGTGTCGCTGACCGGTGGTGCTTTCGCGACAGCGGATGCCCAAAGGCGCGAGCGCCGTTCTGACGAGCAATCCGAACAGAATGCGGCGGACCGGGTATTTTCTGCGGCGATCGGTGAGATCGTCCAAGAGGCCTTTGCGCAGCAGGAAAGCGAATTGTACAACGACTCGATCACCACGCTGAATCGGGCGCTGGCGACAACAAGTATCAATCCTTATGAGCGCGCCGTATCCCTGCAATTGCGCGGCCGGGCCTATTATGAGACCGATAGGGTGACTCAGGCGATCCAGGACTGGACAGCCGCAATTGATACCGGTGCGATGCTTCCCAGCGAAGTGGTCAGCTATCGCATTAATATCGGCCAGCTCTACATCACGATTGAAGATTACACCCGCGGGATCGCGTCGATGGAGCGTGCCGTTGCCGATGGCGGTACCGAGATCATCAATGCGCCGCTGGCGCGCATGCTGGCACAGGCCTATGGCCAAGCGGAGCGCTATCGTGAGGGGCTGACCTGGGCCAATCGCTTCTGGGCGCTGATCCCTGCGGCTGATCGCCAGCGCGGCGATTACAGCCTGATGCTGTTCTATTACCAGCAGCTGGAAATGGTTCCCCAGCAAATGAGCATCGTCGAAGAGATGGTGCAGCGTTGGCCGACCGAGAAAAGCAACTGGCAGTCCTACGCTTCGCTCTTGGCTCAGGTTGGTCGGGAAGAAGATGCGTTCGAAGCCAACAAGATCATGTATATCAACGGCATGCTCACATTAGGGCGTGAAATCGAAGCGCTGGCTCAGTATTACAGCTATTTCGAATACCCCTATCGCGGCGCTCTGATTCTTGAGCGGGAGATAAATTCGGGAACCGTCGAGCGCACGCAACGCAATCTCAACCTGCTTGCCAATATGTGGCGTCAGGCCCGCGAATGGGAGCGTGCCATTCCGGTTCTACGGCAGGTGGCCCAACTCTCTGGTGCAGGTGATGACTATCTCAAGCTTGCCGAAGCGCTCTATCAGGACCGTCAACTTTCTGAATCCGAAACGGCGTTCGAGGACGCGCTCAATCGGGGCGGAATCGATCGTCCTGGGACGGCTTGGGCATTACTTGGTACGGTGCGCCTCGAGCTTGATCGTCGGCAATCTGCCCTGGCAGCTTTCCGTGAGGCGGCCCGCTATCCGTATTCGCGTTCAACGGCGAATGGTTATACCACATATATCAATGGTTTGATCCGCTCTGAAGGCGACCGTACCCGCATCCGCGAGCGCGTTCGTCAGGACGAGTGCCGGTTTGGGGTCGAGGATCTGAAGGAAACGGCAGTGCTGCTCGGCACCGTCGATGAGACCGGACGGATCGTCGTCAATGTCCCGCAGCGGTGTAGCGACCTCTACAATCAGTATGGCGATCCGATCGCCCGCGTTGCTGCGGCCACGCCGACCGCAGCGCCCGCGGAAACGCCTGACGAGGCCGGTTAAACGGCTTTGCCCTTCCCGCTTTGCGGGTGTGGCTATCGTGAAATGACAAACGCCCCGGCTTCTGGCCGGGGCGTTTTTCTTGGGCAGGACGTGCCGGCACCACCGACCTCTTCCCGAAGCAATTCGAACAGGTCTGAGCGGGCCTGAACGGAGGGGGTGTCCGAAGAATTACCCCGCAATGGCCACAATCCCTCCTTGTTCCGCCGCGCTTTCGCCGCCTCTTCAGAGCAGATTATCGCTGTGGCGCGGGGCTGTGTTGTAGCTCTGCGTCACACTCGCCACCCCGGCGTGCGGCTAACGCCCCGGGGCAGCGGCGGGTCGAGAGACAGACGCTGGCGGGGCCGTGCAGACACTGTCCAAGGGGAGGTTTGTCGGATGACAGCCACTTTTCAGTCTCTAAGAATTTCGCTGATCCTGCCCGTCGCGGCCGTCATCACGGTTGCCCTGTTCCTGATGATGCGGCAACTGATCGATATCGGACCGGTACATCCGGCGGCCGAGGTCGATAGGCCCGATGTCGTCATCAAATTCGAACCGATCGATACCCCGCCAGACCGCACACCGGACATGATCCTCGTTGACCCCGTCGCGCCGCCACCGATCCGGCCGGTGATTGACACGGCAACCAGCTCGCTTGACCCGGGGACTTCAATCTCCACCCTTGTCTTGCCGGCTATCGGTCGTGCCGAAATCAGCGGTGCGGGTAGCATCGTGATCACCGAGCGTAACCCGGTGCCGGTCGTGCGGGTTCAGCCGAGCTATCCGATACGCGCAGCCGAGCGGATGCTGGAAGGCCAGTGCACCATGCTGTTCGACATCACGCCGCAGGGAACGACCACCAATGTGCGGTCGCTGAATTGCTCCAGCTCGCTGTTCGAGAGTGCGTCGGTGAATGCGGTGTCGCGCTGGCGCTATAGCCCGCAGGTCGAAGATGGTGAGCCCGTGATGTTTCGCGGTGCGACGACCCAGTTGGTCTTTCGCCTCGACGAATGACCGCTTTCCGGTCGCTGCGGATGGCCCCGTCCGGCCGGAACCGGCCCGCTGCGAGCTTGCTCGCAGCGGGCCTATTTTATTCCGCAGCGGCAGCTGGCTCGGCCGCGATTGCGTCGACCTCGGCATCGGCGAGGCCGACCGTCATCAGCGCGAAGGCCCAGTTCATGGCAGTCTCACGCAGGCTGTCAAACCGGCCTGAAGCGCCGCCATGGCCGGCGCCCATATTCATTCTGAGCAGTGTTAGACCGTCATCGGTGCGGCGGTCACGCAGGCGTGCGACCCATTTGGTCGGCTCCCAATAGGTGACGCGTGGATCGGTCAGGCCACCCGTGGCCAGCACGTGCGGATAGGCATGTTCGCCGACCTGATCGTAGGGGCTGTAGGCGATCATCGTTTGATAGTCTTCAGCGCTCTCGATCGGATTGCCCCATTCGGGCCATTCCGGTGGGGTGAGCGGCAATTCGGCGTCTGACATGGTGTTGACGACGTCGACAAAGGGCACAGCCGCGATAGCACCGGCAAACAGGTCAGGCTGGAGATTAATCGCAGCGCCGACCAGCAGGCCGCCAGCCGAGCCGCCATAGGCGACGATATGACCGCGGGAGGTATAGCCTTCGCGGGCGAGGGCCTCACCGGCGGCGACGAAATCGGAGAAAGTGTTCTCCTTATTCTCCAGCTTTCCGTCGAGATACCATTGATAGCCCCCGGCCATGCCGCCGCGAATATGGGCGATGGCGTAGACCATGCCGCGATCCACCAGCGAGAGCGGTGTGACTCGGAAGGCGGCCGGGATGGTGATGCCGTAGGAACCATAGCCATACAGCATCAGCGGGGCTGAACCGTCCAATGGTGTGCCAGCACGATAAAGTATGGTGACCGGGATCTGGGCCCCGTCAGCGGCCGGTGCCATAATCCGGCGCACGACATAATCGGCTGGATCATGCCCGGATGGCACTTCCTGGCGCTTACGCAGCACGCGTTCACGGGTGCGCATGTCGTAGTCGTATGTCTCCTCAGGCGTTGAGGGGCTCTCATAGGAGAAGCGGATCATGTTTACGGCGTATTCGTAACCGGCTGAAACGCCGAGCGAATAGGCGTCTTCGGCGAAGTCGATCTGATGTTCGGCACCGGTGGCGTATTCGCGTACGACGATGCGTGGCAGGGCATTTTCACGCTCCATCCGCACTTGCCAATCGCGGAAACCGACCAGGTCGAGCACGAGCACGCCGGGACGGCTCGGGATGACATCGACCCAGTTTTCGCGGCCGGGATTATCGAGCGGAGCCGACATGATCTTGAAGTCGACGGCACCGTCGAGATTGGTGCGGAAATAGAAGCGGTCCGGGGCTTCTGTCAGATAATATTCGACATTGTCTTCGCGCGGCGCGATCAGCACCGGCTCGGCCGTTGGATCATTGGCGTCGATCAGGCGCATCTCGTTGGAGGTGTGGCCGCCGGCATTGATGACGACATAATTCTCGCCATCCGACAGGCCGATCGACAGGAAGAAGCCGGCATCGGGCTCTTCATAGACCAGTTCGCTGGTGCCACCGTCGCGGGGCTGGCGATAGACGCGGACCGAGCGGCCATTATCGTCGCGCCAGATCCAGTAGAGGGTTTCGCTGTCATTGGTCCAGACGAAATCGCCGGTGGATTCGTCAGTCAGGGTTGAGATAATTGCGCCTGTGGCGATGTCCTTGATGCGGACTTCGTAATATTCCGAGCCTCGGATATCGACGGCATAGGCGAGATAGCGATGGTCGGGGCTGTGCTCGACTTCACCGAAATCGAGATAGTCGAAATCGGCCGCTTCGGCATCACCATCGATCAAAATCTCTTCTTCGCCAATGGCTTCACCCGTGGTCGGGTCAACCGGGCGGCGGGCATAGATCGGGTATTGGCCGCCTTCGCGATAGCGGCTGAAATATTCGAAATCGCCATCGCGCTCGGGCACCGAGCTGTCGTCTTCCTTGATGCGGCCGCGGATCTCCTGGAAAATCCGTTCCTGCAAGCCGGCAGTTGGTTCCATCACGTTGTCTAGATAGGCGTTTTCGGCATCGAGCAGGGCGCGGACATCGGGGTCGAGCACTTCCGGCTCACGCATGACCTGCTGCCAGTTCTCATCCTTGATCCACTGGTATTCATCGATCCGGGTGAAGCCGAGTTGTTCAATCTCTACGGGGCGTTGCTCGGCCATCGGCGCTTCGATCGTGCGCGCGCGATCGATCAGGGCAGAGTGGGTTGCGGCAGATGTGGTCTCAGTCGTCATATTGCTCTCCGGGCTGCAGGCGGCGGCGAACAGGGCGGCAAGCCCGGCACCCATTTTAATCACCCGTTGGTTGGCTGTTAGTCGCTTCATAATTGCCCCCTGGCTAGCCATTAGACTGCTGTTAAGTGTCAGTCCTGCCCGGCATCGGCGTGAAAGTCGAGCACGCCGCCATTGGTGCAATAGCGCTGACCGGTCGGCGGCGGTCCGTCAGTGAAGACATGACCCATGTGGGCGCCGCAATTGGCGCAGTGAATCTCAACGCGCGGATAGCGCAGTTTGTAATCCGTGCTGGTCGAGATCGCGTCCGGTTCGGCGGGCTGCCAGAAGGAGGGCCAGCCCGACCCGGACTCGTATTTATGCGCCGAGGCAAAAGCGCGCTCGCCGCAGACGGCGCAGTGAAAGCTTCCGGCGCGTTTCTCGTTATTGAGCGGGTGAGAGAAGGGCGGCTCGGTGCCTTCGGCGAATGCAATCGCCTCGGTAGCGGGGTCGAGGGCGGCGCGCAGGCGCGCAATTTCGCTATCGGTCAGCCTTGGCATGAGCGCTCTCCTCGGATGCGGTGATGGGGGCGACCGGTTGGCCGCGCTTGATGGACCATATAGGCGTTGTGAGGCAGATCAACACCAGCACAACTGCAAGCCCGGCCATCGGGATCAGGGCGGCGATGTGTGGGCCGGTGGCGCCGATCAGGAAACCCATGATGACGGCGCCGGCCGGCATGCCGCCAAACAGGCCGAGCTGATAGACCGACATCACCCGCGCCAGCTTGGCGGGCGGCGCCTGTTCCTGCACGACAGACCGGCTCAGCGAGATCGCGACACCGGCTCCGAGGCCCCAGAAAAACACCAGCACATAGAGCGCCCAGAGCGGCATCGGCAGTGCGAATGCGCCCAAGGCCGCAACGGTGACGCATTGCGCCAGGATGACGGCGCGGCCCGGCCGCTCGATCTGGCGCAGATTCGCCAAAGCGAGATTGGCCGCCAGCGCGCCGAGCCAGAAACACACCATCAAGCTGGCGATCTCCTGGAAGCCGCCGCCATAGGTCTCGCGGATCAACAGGGGAATGAGCACCAGAAAGCCGCCGCCGACGACGAGAAAGCCGATCGCGACCATGATCGCCGTCATCGGCATCAGGACCGGTGAATGGATCACGGCGCGCCAGCCATCGACCAGATCGGCCATCGGGTGGGCGGTGGAGCGGCCACGATTTGAGGCCAGGCGCGGGATGAAGGCCGCCGCCAGCCCGCCCAGGATCAAGCCGGCCCCTTGTAGCGCGAACAGGGCTGCCGGTCCCGTCCAGGCCGCGAAATAGCCGACCCCCATGCCGGCGATCTGGGAGGCGAATTGCACCGTCGAGGTCAATACGATAGCGCGTTGCAGATCGATCCCGCCATGACGCGTCCTGGCGGCGATGCGGACGATCGGGTTGATGGCGCTGTCGCGGGCCGGCATCACGAAGCCACCGGCGACGCCGATCAGCAGCGCAAAGCCGACCATCGTCCAATAGGAGAGCCGGTCCGTGAACAGCAGGCCGGCGAGGGCCAGCGCGCTCAGGCCAGCGAAAATGTAGAAATAGAACAGGATGCCGCGCCGGTCGCGGCGCTCGGCCAACACACCGGCCAGCGGCAGCAGCAACATCATCGGCGCGGTCAGCGCCGCTTGGGCGATGCCGAGCCGCTCGGGGCTTTCGCCAAGGGTGAAGGTGATGACGCCGGGAAACAGGGTCGTCTGCAGCCCGAAACTGAAGAACCAGCAGGCCACCAGCGCCAGATAGGCACCGAAGGGCGGAAGCCGGAACTTCCGGTTGCGGGCGAGGGTATCGAACAGGGGCAAGGGCTCAACATTGATCGAGTTTCGAAGTTCATCACGAATATATCACTGTGATCGTGAGTGAATGTGACTGGCGTCATGGACTGTCTAGCAACATGTTGGCGCCAAGCAAGTTTTCTCGATCCGCAATGGAAAACTCTTCCTCAACGCCTGGAGCGATTGCCATGAAATATTTCCGTATCGGCCTTGGTATTCTTGTCGCCGCCTTCCTGGTCTTTATGGGCGCGCAAAAATTCGGCGCCGCCAATCCGGTCTTTGCCTATATCGCCGCGACCTCGGGGATCGAATTGTTCGAGCCGGTGATCCGTCTGATGGTCGGTGTCGGCGAACTCACCGCCGCAGCGCTGATCCTGCTCGCCACATTCACCGGACGCCTGCGCGGCGTGGGAGCGCTGCTTGCCGCTGGTGTAACGGGCGGCGCGCTCGGCTTCCATCTCTCCCCCTGGCTCGGCATCAACGCCCCGGTCGCCTTCGCACCGGGCGGTGGCTATGAGTTCAGCCCGATGCTGTTCATGATGGCGGTGCCGTTCTTTGTGCTATCGCTGGTGCTGGTCTGGCTGGACCGGGATGCGTTGCGCAAGCTGCTCGGGCGGTGAGATATTAAAGGACACAGCAAAATCTCCACGCCGCGAGCGGCTGGAGGTTTAAGTGGTTCCCCTCGCAAGGGGGGGAGATAGTTAAGTCTGGAAGTAAATGTGTGTGAGAGATATCGATCCCGCACTCGTGGAGCAGGTCGTCGACGTTTCGCAGCGAGAGCGGAAAGCGGATGTACATCATCACCGCTACGCGGATGATTTCGAGCGACGCTTGAAATATTTGAATGGATTGCGCTTCGAGCGAAGCTAGGGAGCGCTGACCGCGCACTCAAGCGGTTTCAAGCTGACAAGCCCCGCTCTTGAACTTCCTTGGCATTGGCCTCGAGCCGCGCTGATTTATCGCCAAGCTTCGATTTTCGCGCCATCTGAACACTCGTCCTTCATGCCATCGGAATGTGCCGAAATATCACCGCATCGCACCATTCTGGAACGTCGCAATAACGTTATTGAGGGATTTATGGCGAATGACATTTCCACACGGGTTTCACGACGCGAATTGACTGAATATCGTCGACTGTCGTGAAGCCGACACCTGAATGGCGCGAAAGGGCTGGGCCGTGTCTGGACCAAAATACTACAACGTCATGACACGAAACCTCTAGATCGACAGCACCGAATGTCGTTTTCTTCGATTAAGGGGAACCAAATGAACGATCACGCCGATATGAAAAAAACAGACTCATTGGAAGTACGATTATCAAAGCGCGAAAAAGACAATTTCTTGGATGCGGCTACACGGCGTAACACGACCGCCAGCTCGGTGATGAGAGCGGCAATCTCTCGATACTCCAGCGGCAGGTTTTATGTTCACTGGGTTTGGTTGCCGCTGGTAGCAGCGACTAGCATTCTGATCGCATTATTTGCGATAACCGTTTTGGGTTTGGGAAACGTGTTCGCATCTCCCGTCGTTGCGGTTGGAGTAGAAAGCACGGCGTGGCGAATTGAGATGATGGTTGTTCCTGCAGCCGATGTTTCGACAACCACCGGATTAGGTAACTCGTTTCAACTTGCCACAATATTGAACGAGGAGACCATTCTCGGACAGCTTTCAACTGACACCGTTGATGCGCTGATGGGTGATGAACAGTCAGTCGACAAGGCAATCTCAATATCTATGCAGGTCGCTGCGACAAGCGAGGTCGGCGTATTTCGGTACCAATTTGATTTTAATGTCATCGATGTCGATGGACGCGTTTTGGAGACCCGATGGACTTATGCAGTAAATGCTAGTGCTGGTGGAGTTTCTCGGATCATCCAAACCCTTGATGGTCGCGGAATTTTCTCCGTTATCATTGTGTCCTAACCGCGAGCGATCGTAATAATCTAAGCCTGTCTCAAGGTGTCGCTAGGTGGTGAGAGCGACATAAAAAACGGGGACACTCACCAATAAATTTGATGATACGCCCGTTAATTCAGGCGCTTAGAAACTTAAATATGGTGAGTGTCCCCGTTTTTGGCAGGGGCGAACCCGCACGGTGGCGCGTTAATTATTCCTGTCCCCTTTTACCGTGCCCTCAAGTTTGCAATTCACCGGCAGCCGGGGCTTTGGCGGCGTCGCCGGGTTGGGTGACGCTTTTGACGGTCAGGCGGTGGACACGGCCGTCGCGCGAGGTCCAGTCGATCGTCTGGCCGGCGGAGAGCCCGATCAGGGCGGCACCGATCGGGGTGAGGATCGAGATCCTGTTGGCTTCGATATCGGCTTCGCCCGGGAAGACCAGGGTGACATGCTTGTCATCGCCCAGATCGCTGGTGAAGCAGAGGCTGGACCCCATGCGGATGATTTTCGACGCGATCTTGCCATCGGCAACGATGCGGGCCCGGTCGAGTTCGACGAGCAGGGGTTCGGCGACATTGGCGGCGCTGTCGGGCAGGGAGTCGGCGAGGCTCCACAATCGTTCATGATCGGAGCGGGTCATCGTGATGGCGGGCTTGAGTTTGCGTTTGGTTGCGGCAGCCATGGGCTGACCTCCTCATAAGAACTGGAGCCGCACGCGTGCCTGGGGCATCGCGACGGTCAAACTGTGAAATCTGGAAACTGTGCCGCGTATCGGGCCGGCTTGTCAGCGATGCGTGAACCGCATTGTGAAACGCCAGCCTATGCGCCCCCGACCGGGGCGCGACGCGACCGGGCCGAGGGTCAGATGCCCGCGATCGGACACACCCGTGAAGAAGTCGAAAGCCGTCGTTGGGTCGCGTTCATGGCTTCAAGCTGTAGCCTGCGCAAGGCCAATGTCAAGCGGATCAGCCTACCCCGTTTTGCTCTCGCAGCAGTGCGCCTGCACGCCGCGCGTACCATTCATTAACAAGACCCGGCCATTCTGTTGGCGCAGATGAAACGGAGCAGACGGGTCGCAATGGCGAATGCCGAGTCATATGAGCTGAATCAGCCGGCGCCCCAGCGTGCGCGCGATGTGTTGGCACGGCGGCTGGCCGATATTGTCGGTCTGCCATCGAGCCGGCTGACGCCCGGTGAGCGCTGGATCGTGGCCGATCTTCTGTATGATATCCTGCGCGCCAGCGATGCCTCAATCCGGCAGCGTTGCGCCCGCCGCTTGGCCGGTCTGATGGAGGCGCCGCCGCGACTATTGCGCGTCCTCGCCTGCGACGAGTTTGAGATCGCCCAGCCCATCCTCGAAGATTGCCGGGCATTGACCGATTTTGACCTGCTCGAAATTGTCCAAACGGGCAGCCTGCAGCACCGGATGGCCGTTGCGCGCCGTGAGGCGATCAGCGAGATCATCTCCGCCGCGCTGGTGGCCAGCAGCGAACCGCCGGTGATCGAATGCGTTTTGAAGAACATGACCACCGCGCTGGCGGCCCCCACGGTCGACCGCTTGGTCGGCGCGGCCCAGGATGAGCTGCGCTATGCGACGCTTCTGATCCGGCGCCCGGAATTGCGCCCGGCCCAGGCTTTCCGCCTGTTCTGGGGCTGCGAACACCGCGAGCGCTTCCAGATCCTCGAACGCTTTGCCGTCGATCGCACGATCCTGATCGATTCGACCGAAGATATTTTCCCGATGGTGTCGGTCGAAGGCTGGGACGATCCGCTGGTCTCACGGGTGCTGCGCTATATTGATCGCCGCCAGCGCAATCGTGAGGCCTCCGACCTGAGCCCTTACGGGTCGCTCGAGGGCGTCATCGATACGTTTTGTCTTGAGGGTGCGCAGCCGGAACTGGTTTCGGAGATCGCGATTCTGGCCGGGATCCACAAACGATTGCTGACCCGGATGCTCGACGACATGGCCGGTGAAGCCCTGGCGATCCTGTGCAAGGCGACGGGGCTGAAATGGCCGGCTTTCGCGGGCTTCTGGACCGGTTTGGGGCGTTCGGCGCAGCATGAAACCGTCGAGCAGGCGCGCAAGGTCTATGACAGCCTGTCGGTCGAAAAAGCACAGACCGTTCTGCGTTATTGGAACCTGTCCGTTGAGGATGGCGACAAGCGCTGAACTGGCCAGCCGCGCTGTGGCTCGCATCGATGACGCTCGCTCGCCCCTGACGCGAAACGCCCCGCTGATCCTCGCCCAACAGGCTATCTGCGATTATCGCTGCGCTTGTCTGGTCAAGCCCTAAATCTCGGGTTAAAAGCCCAAGCAAGCGAGGATGTGTGCGGGGAGTTTCCATGGCTTACGGCGCCGGTTTGACGGTTATTCTGACCCTGCTTTGGCTTACCCTGTCGGGCCAATACACACTGTCGGGCGAGTATCCGCTGGTGATCGGCTTCGGCGTGCTGAGTGTCATCGGCACGGTCGCTCTGGCCTTCCGGATGCGCATTGTTGACCGTGAGACCGTGCCGATCCTGCCGAGCCTGCCGCTGATGATCTATTGGCTGTGGCTGGGCCGCGAAATCCTCAACGCCAATCTGGCTGTCTTGAAACTGGTGATGCGTCCAGAGATCGATGTCGAGCCGCGTCTGGTTCGGGTGCCGGCCGAGCAGCGCTCCGGACTGGGACACGCCGTGTTCGCCAATTCGATCACACTGACGCCCGGTACAGTGACGGTTGATGTCGAGGAGGACGGCTTCCTGGTCCATGCTCTCGACACCAGCTTTACCGATCCGCTCGGTTTCGCAGAAATGGGCGCCCGCTCGGATGTCGCATCCGACGGCAAGCGGAAGGTCTCGTGATGGGCGTGTTCAATTTTGTGATCGCGCTCGGCATGGCCGGTGCGATGGCGATCATGCTGGCGCGCCTGTTTGCCGGGCCGACCCTGTATGACCAGATATTGGCGGCCAATTCCTTCGGCACCAAAACGATTCTTTTCCTGCTGGTTTTCAGTGCGCTGTCCGGGCGGCAGGACGCGATCGATATCGCCATGCTGTATGCCCTGATCAATTTCGTCGCGACAATCGCGATCCTGAAATTCTTCCGCTACCGCTCACTCGATGTGTCCCTGGCCCAGATGTCGATGCGACGTGCCGCTGACGGGGAGGATGCGTGATGACCCTGGCAGAGCTTGTACATCATCTGATGTTTGCCCTGAGTGTCGCCTCGATGTCGGTGGGCCTGATCTTTGTGCTGGCCGGCGCGATCGGCGTTATCCGTCTGCCCGATTTCTACACCCGGATGCATGCGGCCGGTCTGACCGATACGTTGGGCGCCGAATTGGTGATTCTCGGCCTCGTCCTGCAGGCGGGCGACTGGCAGACCATGGCCAAGCTGGGCCTTGTGGCGCTGCTGCTCTTTCTGACCAGCCCGACGGCGACCCATGCCGTGGCCAATGCCGCTCACCGCGCCGGCCTCAAGCCGGACCTGGCGCGTTTCAAGCCGGCGCACCCGCGCGAGCTTGAGCAAGAGGACGGCAAGGCATGAGCGATCTGACGCAATATCTCGACTATGCCCTGATCGCGATGCTGCTTGCGGTCGGTCTCGCCATTGTGAGGCTGCGCAATCTGTTTGCCGTCGTGATGTTGATGGGCGTCTACAGCCTGCTTTCGGCGGCCTGGTTCGTCTCGCTCGACGCGGTCGATGTCGCCTTTACCGAAGCCGCTGTTGGCGCCGGGATCTCAACCGTCCTGCTGCTCGCCGCGATGCTGCTGACCGCTCGTGAGAGCGAGCCGACCAAGCCATCGCGCCATTGGGCCGCGCTCGCTGTCGTGGTCGCAGCAGGGGCAGCCTTGCTCTATGCCGTGCCCGATATGCCCATCTATGGTGATCCTAATTCGCCGGCCAATGCCTATGTCGGGCTCCAATATCTGGAGCGGACACCTGAAGATATCGCCGTGCCGAATGTCGTCACCGCCGTGCTGTCCAGCTATCGCGGCTATGACACGCTCGGCGAGACCAGCGTGATCTTCACCGCTGGCCTGGGTGTGATCCTGCTGCTCGGTTTTGGGACCAAGCGGCGTGACCCGAAAACAAAAACAAAACCAAAAAAGGGGAAGGCGGCGCGATGAATCCTCACCTGATCCTGCGAGTCGTCTCCAAGCTGCTGATCCCGATGATCGTGCTGTTTGGTCTCTACGTGCAATTCCATGGCGATTTCGGTCCGGGCGGCGGGTTTCAGGCCGGTGTCATCGTCGCCGTCGCCGTCATCCTTTACGCATTGATCTTCGGGATCGAAGAGGCGCGCCGCGCCGTGCCACCGGTCGCACTGCGCTTTGGCGCCGCTTTCGGCCTGCTGCTCTATGCCGGTGTCGGCATCGCGGCGATGTTGATGATGGGGGCTGGCGAGCACCTGAACTATCTCGATTACGACGCGCTTCATCCCGACCAGGCTCACCATACCGGTCAGCATTACGGCATCATGCTGATCGAGATTGGCGTGCTGTGCACGGTCGCTTCGGTGATGTTGTCGGTGTTCTACGCCTTTGCCGGGCGGATCCCCGATATTCCGGACGAGGACTGGTAAGATGCTCGATATCCTGCTCGAACGGTTCAATTACATCCCGATCCTTATCCTGATGATGACGGGTCTGTATGTGGTGTTCGCGACCGGCAACCTGGTCAAGCGCATGGTCGGGCTGTCGCTGTTCCAAACCTCGGTCGGCCTGTTTTATATCAATATGGCCAAGGTGTTTGGCGGTCAGCCGCCGATCCTGCCGGAGGGTCATGCTGCCCCTGCCGGTGACCATGCGGCCGCTGCCGCAGGCCATGTCGCCGAGGCGGCGCTGTATTCCAACCCCTTGCCCCATGTGTTGATCCTGACGGCCATCGTCGTCGGTGTCGCGACACTGGCGGTCGGACTGGCTCTGGTGGTGCGCATCCGGGAAGCCTATGGCGTGCTTGAAGACGACGCGTTGAAAGCGGCCGATTATTCGGATGAGACGGGAGCTGCCGGGTAATGGATATTCTGGCCCATCTTCTGCCGGCGGCGATCGCCGCGCATGCGCCTGTGCTGCTGGTTGTGATCCCGCTGATCCTCGCACCGATTGCCGCCCTGATGCCCAATGGCCGGCTGGCTTGGGGCGTTGCCTTGCTCGCCGCGATTGTCGCCGCAGTGCTCGCCCTCGTCCTGCTGGGCGAAGTCTCGTCGGCCGGGGTGGTCAGTTATCATCTCGGTGGCTGGGCGCCGCCGCTGGGTATCGAATATCGCGTCGATGCACTGAATGTCCCGATCCTGGTTCTGGTGGGCCTGATCGGCCTGTTGTGCGCGATCTACGCCTTGCCTTCCGTGGCTGACGAGATCGAACCGTCCAAGCAGCCGATGTTCTATTCGGCTTTCCTGATCTGTTTTACCGGCCTGCTCGGCGTGACCATCACGGGCGATGCCTTCAACGTCTTCGTCTTCATGGAAGTGTCCTCGCTTTCGACCTATGCCCTGGTCGGCATGGGCGGCGGCAAGGATCGGCGGGCGCTGACGGCGTCGTATAACTACCTGATCCTCGGCACGATCGGCGCGACTTTCTTCGTGATCGGCGTTGGCTTCCTCTACATGGCGACCGGCACGCTCAACATGGCTGATATCGCGCGTGTGCTGGCGGAGAATGGCCACACCCGGGTGACCGAGGCGGCCTTTGCCTTCATCGTGGTCGGACTGGGCTTGAAGGCGGCGATGTTCCCGCTGCATGTCTGGCTGCCCAACGCCTATACCTTTGCGCCGAGCTTCTTTTCCGCCTTCCTCGCCTCGACGGCGACGAAAGTGGCCTTCTACGTCCTGATCCGCTTTTTGTTCTCGGTCTTCCATCCGGAAGTCAGCTTCGTGGCGATTGCCTTTACCTGGATATTTGCCGTGCTCGGCACGGTCGGCATGATCGTCGCCTCGGCACAGGCGATCTTCCAGATGGATCCGCGCCGCGTGCTCGCCTACTCCTCGATCGCCCAAGTGGGCTATATGATGCTCGGCCTCGGCATGGGCACGAAAGCGGGCCTGTCGGCTGGCCTGTTGCACCTGATGAACCACGCGATGATGAAGGGTGTCCTGTTCATGGCACTCGGCGCCTTCGCGCTGAAATTCGGTGTTCGCAGTGTTGCCGGCCTGGCCGGTCTGGGACGCACCATGCCGGTCACGGCCAGTGCCTTCACGGTTGGCGGAATGTCGCTGGTTGGCGTGCCGCTGACGGTCGGTTTCACCTCGAAATGGTATCTCATCATCGCGGCGCTCGAAAAGGGCTGGTGGTGGGCCGTCGCGGCGTTGATTTTCTCGTCCCTGCTGGCGCTGGTCTATGTTGGCCGGATGCTGATGGCGATCTGGATGGAAGAGCCGCCGACCCATCACGGCAAGGTCGTGGCGGAGACGATGGCGCCTTGGACGATGACCGTGCCACTGCTGATCCTGGCCTTTGCCAATGTGTATTTCTTCTTCGACTCCGCCCCGCTGGTGAATCTGGCGCAGGCGGCGGCCGAAGCCATGATGGGAGGGCGCTAGCCGATGTGGACTCCCGAACTGGCTCTGGCCCTGGCGCTGGCCATTCCGTCGCTTGGCGGCGTCATGGTCGCTCTGCTTGGCAATCGTCCGAATTTCCGGGAGGGCGCGACCCTCGTCGCCGGCGTGCTGCTGGCGCTCAATGTCGCCTATCTGGTCGAGATCGCGCCGAGCAATCCGACCCTGGTTCTCGCCTCGATCGCACCCGGGCTGGAGCTGACGTTCACGCTCGAGCCGCTGGGGGCGCTGTTCGCCGCCGTGGCGAGCGGGCTTTGGTTAGTCAACTCATTGTATTCCATCGGCTATATGCGCGGAAATAATGAGAAGCATCAGACCCGTTTCTATGTCTATTTCTGCATCGCGATCGCGGCAGCGATGGGCGTGGCCCTGTCGGGCAATTTGCTGACGATGTTCGTCTTCTATGAAGTGCTGACGCTCTCGACCTATCCGCTGGTCACCCATAAGGGCGATGCGGCGGCGCGGCGTGGTGGCCGGATCTATCTGACCCTGCTGCTAGGCACTTCGATCGGTCTGCTTTTGCCGGCGGTGATCGCGACACAATTCCTCGCCGGTTCGACCGATTTCGTCGCCGGTGGCCTGCTGGCGATCAATAATGCGACGCCGCTGATTTCCGGTATTTTGCTGGTGATGTTCGCGTTTGGTATCGGCAAGGCGGCGCTGATGCCGGTGCATGCCTGGCTGCCCAATGCGATGGTTGCACCGACGCCGGTGTCCGCTTTCCTGCACGCGGTCGCCGTCGTCAAGGCGGGTGTGTTCGCCATGCTCAAGATCGGCACTTATATCTTCGGACCGGCCCTGATCGCGATGACACCGACGGCGCTGCCGCTGGCCTGGATCGCCGCAGGCACAATCGTTCTGGCCTCGCTGATCGCGCTGACCAAGGATAATCTCAAGGCGCGGCTGGCCTATTCGACGATCAGCCAGCTGTCCTATGTCACACTGGCCGTGATGCTCGGCTCGCCGCTGGCCATGCTGGGCGGGGCGCTTCAGATCGTGATGCACGCTTGGGGCAAGATCACGCTCTTCATGAGCGCGGGTGCGATCTATACCGCGACCAAGAAGACCAATGTCTCGCAGCTCAACGGGCTTGGCCGTCACATGCCGTGGCTGTTTGGCGCCTATACGATCGGGGCGCTGTCGATCATCGGCCTGCCACCACTGGCCGGGATGTGGCCGAAGCTGTTCCTGCTGCAAGGCACGTTCGAGTCCGGACATATAATCCTGGCGGTGGCGCTGGTTGCATCCTCCATCCTCAATATCGCCTATCTGCTACCGCCTTCGGTCCGCGGCTTTTTCGAACCGCCGGAAGAGGCCAAGCTGAAGAAGCCGGCACCGATGCTGGTGATCCTGCCGCCGGTGATTACAGCCGCTGGCGTCATCGTCCTGTTCTTCCTGATCGGACCCTTGCGGGATTATCTCCTGCCCGTGTTCGAGCCGGTCGCGATTGTCGAGTCAGCGCTATGAGTCTGAAACCCAGCAAAAAAGACGATCCGGTCCATCCGATCGCGCGGCCGTTTTTGTGGCTCGAGTCGAAATGGTTCACCGCCAGCCTGGTTTGGGTGCTCGGCGCCTTGGCCATCGGGCTCGGCGCCATCGATTTCGTCCATCATCGCCATGATTATCTGGAATTCGCGCAAATGCCGGGCTTCTACGCCCTGGCGGGGTTTGGCGCTTTCGTGCTGGCTGTGATGGGGGGCTGGTTCGTGATCCGCCGTTTCCTCGGCCGCGAGGAGAATTATTGGGATGGGGAGGCCGGCGATGAGTGAGCTCTTCACCCATATCTCTCCGGCTTGGCCGATTATTTTTGGCGGCTTGATTGCCGCTATCGTCCCCAACAATAATGTCCGCAAGGTCTTGGCCCTGCTGGCGCCGATCCTGGCCGGCTGGTGCTGGTACTCGCTGGAGTTGGGGACCTATGGCGTCGTGGAGTTTGGCGGTTTCACCCTCGAAACCCTGCGTTATGACGCGATCAGCCGTATTTGGAGCCTGATCTTCATCATCGCCGCCTTCCTCAACGGGCTCTATGGCCTGCACGAGAAAGACCGCGTCACCGATGCGGCCGGGCTGATTTATGCCGGCGGTGCACTGGGTGCGGTCTTTGCCGGCGATCTGATCACGTTGTTCATGTTCTGGGAGCTGACGGCGATCTCTTCAGTTTTCCTGATCTGGAGCGCGCGCAACAAGGCAGCGACCAAGGCCGGCCTACGCTATCTGGCGATTCATGTCCTGTCGGGTGTCTTGTTGCTGGTGGGCGCCATTATCCATGCCGGTGAAACGGGTAGCTGGGCCTTCGATCATATTGGTCTGGATTCGCCGGGCGGCTTCCTGATCTTCATCGCCTTCGGCATCAAATGCGCCTTCCCCTTCCTGCACAACTGGCTGCAGGACGCCTATCCCAAGGCGACGGTGGTTGGCACCGTCATCCTCTCTGCCTTCACCACCAAGATGGCGATTTACGCCTTGTTGCGTGGTTTTTCCGGCGAAGAGAGCCTGATCTATATCGGCGCGATCATGACCGTCTTCCCGGTCTTCTTCGCGGTGGTCGAGAATGATCTGCGCAAGGTGTTGTCCTATTCGGTCAATAACCAGCTGGGCTTCATGGTCGTCGGCATTGGTATTGGTTCGAATCTGGCGCTCAACGGTACCGCCGCGCACGCCTTCGCCGACATCATCTTCAAGGGCCTGTTGTTCATGAGCATGGGGGCCGTGCTGCACCGCGTCGGCACCACCAAGGCATCCGAGCTGGGTGGATTGTTCAAATCCATGCCGCTGACGGCCTTCTTCTGCATCATCGGCGCGATGACGATTTCGGCCTTCCCGCTGTTTTCGGCCTTCGTCACCAAATCCATGATCCTCGCCGCTGTGGCCGAGGACGGGCATTGGGTGGTGTGGATCATGCTGCTGTTTGCGTCCGCCGGTGTGCTCGAGCACTCGGGCATCAAGATCCCGTATTTCGCCTTCTTCGGCCATGATAGTGGCCGGCGTGTCCGCGAAGCGCCGGTCAACATGCTGATGGCGATGGGGCTGGCGGCGCTGATGTGCGTCTATCTCGGCATCAATTACGGCAAGCTCTACGATCTTCTGCCGTTCCAGGATGCGATCTACGCGCCTTATACCTTCGACCATATCGTCGGACAGATGCAGCTCTTGCTGGGCGCGATCTTCGCTTTTGCGCTGCTGATGCGGATCGGGGCCTATCCGTCAGAGAAGCGCTCGGTCAATCTCGACTTCGACTGGGTCTATCGCCGCTTTGGCGACAGTCTCGCCCGTTGGGTGTGGCTGATGCTCGACCGGATGTCGGCGGCGGCAGGCAATGCCTGGGATCGGGCGATGCGCGGAATTGGCGGTCGGCTGTATCAGGTATTCAGTCCTATGGGCACGCTGAGCCGGGATATCCCCAGTGGGATGTTGGCGATTTGGACCAGCGCATTGCTCGCCATCGTGTTGATTATCGCCTATTTTTCTCCCTGATATTTCAGTGGGGTATTGAGAGTTCTGGCCGCGTGACACGTAGGGGTTGCGCGGCCTTTCTTTACCTATCAAATAGGAATATTATCCCCGCCTGGGTGTAGCCCTCCTAAAATGGGTCTGCCGGGACCGCCGCAAGGGCATTCCGGTCTGCCAAGTCCGGGAGTGCAAAATGACACAATCATTATTCCTGGCGCGCGACGATGTTGCCCGCGCCCGATTGGCCCAAAGTGCCGTCGCCTACGCCTTTGGTGTATCGCAGGACGACCTGGAGGCCCCAACCCGCCGCTCGCGCGAGGCGGCCTTCGCTCGCCAGGTGGCAATGTATCTCGCCCATATCGCCTTCGAGCTGTCCTTGACGCGGGTCGCCCAAGCCTTCGGGCGTGATCGCTCGACGGCGGCCCATGCCTGTCACCGCATCGAGGATCAGCGTGATGATCGCGGCTTTGATGCCTCGATGGACGCGCTGGAGGCCTGCCTGCGCGCCGCACCGCAGCCTGGGGATCCCGCCTGATGCCCGCGCCCCTGCCACGCTGGCTGCGCCATCTGTCACGCGCGGGCGCCGTGCTCAAGCCGTGCAGTGATGGCAGCGGCCGGTTCGCGGTCTATCCCGCCGGTGATCGCCGGCGCCGGCCCTTGGCCCGGCTCGACACGGCCCAATTGCGCGAGGCGCTGGCCCGGGGTCTGCTTAGCGAAACCGACGACGGCATCGAGCTTGGTGCCGACGGGCAGGCGGCATTGCAACGCGAGGCGGGCGGTCAGAGTGGAGAGGGCGCCGACTTCGCCGCCCAGCACCGCGAGATGGTCGACACGCAGATTCTCTCCAGAGGCGGGCAAATGCACCGCGTCAAAACCAATCGGCGTGAAGGCACGCTCGGGCCCTGGGCCGCGCAGCTCGATCCGCTTGAACGCGCGGCCGGCGAGCGATTTTGTGTCGATCACGCGCAATCAAGCCTGCACCAGCATACGACGCGCAACTGGTCCCTGACGGCGAGTGGCCGGGCGCAGGGCTGGCGCGGCGGACCGGAGGCGGCGACGCTGGCGGCCATTGCGGCCAAGGACCGGGTGATGAACGCGCTGGCCGCGGTTGGGGCGGGGATGGATCAGCTTTTGATGGCGGTGTGTATTCGCGGTGAGGGTATCGGCGCTGTCGAACGCCGCTTTGGCTGGGCCCAGCGCTCCGGCAAGACGGTGCTGAAACTGGCGCTGCAGCAATTGGCCCGGCACTATGGAATGCGGATTTAGACGCCTGCCGCGCCGCGGATCCGACCGATCATCGAGGTCAGCCCGTTGGAGCGCTGTGGTGAAAGATGCTCTGACAGGCCAATCCGGCCAAGCACATCACGCGCATCGACCGAGAGAATATCCTCGCGGCTACGGTCGGAATAGAGCCGCAACAACAGGGCAGCGAGGCCGCGCACGATGTGGGCATCACTATCGGCGTGAAAAATCAGGCGGTCATCCTCGCCCGGTTCGACCACCAGCCAGACCTGGCTGACGCAGCCCTGGACACGGGTCGCCTCGTTGCGGTCGGCCTCGGGCAAAGGCGGCAAGGCCTTGCCCATATCGATCAGATAGCGATAGCGCTGTTCCCAATCGTCCAGCAGGTCGAACTCTTCGACCAGATCTTCGATTTCAGCTTGAATGGGGGTCTGGGTCATCACAGGCACGAGTTAAGGCGCGCTGCGGAATCGATCAAGGTGTAGATGCGGTCGTCTGACCGTCAGGCTCAGGAGTTCTCGGCTTGGTGTTGCTCGATGGCCGAGCCGATCTTCACCATCGCGAATTCAGCAATCAGCCCACCGAAATGCACTGCTTCGGCTCCGGTTTCACACAGAGCTGTACGCTCGACGCACCAGTCATCGACGGCCAGGTTGGCGTCAATCTGCCGCGCATTATTGGTATCGAAGTGCATATTCAGGGCGTCGCCCGCAAAATCTTGCGGGACGAAGACCGACACAATCGCCAGCCAGAACGCAGCTCGTAAAAAGAACATCATCAACACACCTCACACCTGACTTCCGTCGGGGCGTACCGACATCAGTTGCAGGATTGAGGCTAGGTCAGGTTTTCAGCTATTGCACGCGATTCCGGACATTAGCGGAAACGGCGTGCAAAACTGGAGCAGGGTTTTTGTTTAAAATTTGAACTTGTCCCTGATCGATACACTTTTCATTAAGGTTTGAAGCCCGCTAACCGCCATCGCCCGAATCCGTTCCTGTTGCTGCCGTGACGCCAAGGCAACGGCTGACATCGAGCAGAGCATGTTCAGCGATACAGAAGCTGTCCTCATATTTGAAATGACCGGCCGCGACGCATTGCTGCAGATCGAGACGGGCCCAGGTCAGGCAACGCTCCACGACGGGATCGGAGAGCAGGGCGTCAATCAGCTCGGTCGATTGGCTCGGATCATTGGAGATGGCCTGCAGGGCGGCGACCGAAAGAATGCGCCCGATGCGGTCGCGGTCGGGATCGATCGCGGCTTGGCCAATCGTGAGGGATAATTGCGGCGTGGTGTAAGCACCGATGCGTGCGATCTCGGGGTGATCATAAAGTGCTGAGGCGGGCACGACGCCCTGCAGCCGGGAATCGAGTGAGAGCAGGAAGTCGTCGCTCAGGGGCACGCTCGGGCCGGAACCGGCATGTTGTAGCGCCGAGAGCCGGTCGGTGCGATCCCCGGACCGCGCCAGGGCCCAGCGGGTCGATTGCAGATCATAGGCGGCGGCGCGGTAGCGATCGCTGACTTCACGGATTTCAGCGCTGTCGCGCTCGAGCGCATCGACCACTGAAGCCTCGGCGGTGTCGGCGTGGGTAAAACTGATCGCATAGGTCGGGTCGTAGAGCAGGCCGGACATTGCCGCCTGCGCCCCGTAATAATCGGCCAGTTCACGGACATCGTCGAGATATTCGGGATGCTGGGCGGCAATCAGTGACGTATAGGCGATCCAGGCCCTCACCAGCCGGTCGTGGACATAGAAGGCCGTCAAGCGGTCCATCGCGGAATCAAGGTCTTCGCCGGACCCGATCGGAGCCGAGCGCAGGTCGGCGACTACACCATGATAGGCGGCGTAGTCGCCGGCGGTGCTGCGGAGCGGGTCAGCAGGCGCTACATCAATGGCCTCGAGCTGCAAGACCGGGGGCTGGTCTGCCGCCACATCCTGATCGTCACTGCCGAGCGTCGTCGTTAATGCCAGCGCAGCAAGAATGGATATCAACATCGGGTTTTGCCTCCGTAACCCTGTGAACGGGTAGTGTGCCCCGGACGTGACCCGTCTCCAAGCGGAGAAATACATCGATTGGCGGCAGACTTTCCAAGCCGAAAGCGTAAATGACAAAAGTTTAAGATTCAGTATTTGTTAACATCCGAGGCAAAGATTGCGAGATGAGGTTTGCGCTGAGTCGCAACGGGAAAATATGCAAACGCCAAAACGAGATATTGCTGCTTGGATCGCCCATCGGGCCAGCCCTGTCGCCAATCTGATCTGGATTGGCACGGTCGCTGCCGCCGTCCCTGTGCTGTGGCCCATCCTGGACGGTCCACTCTGGCTCAAAAGCGCGGGCCTGCTGGCCGTCGCCTTTCCGGCGATTGCCGGTCTGGTGCTCAAGCCGAGGCTCGATCGCGCGTTCGAACGCTTCGTGTTGGCGATGCTGTGGACTTCGCTCGCAGCGGCAGTTGCGGTTTCTGGTGGCGGTGTGACCGGTATGGGCGTGCTGGCCTTCCTGCTCGCGCCGGCGATGGCTGCGGCCAACGGTGATCGCGAGGCCATCGTGAAGGCTGGTGCGATGTCCGGGCTTGCCGCTCTGACCATTGCGGGCCTGCAGCTCACCGATTTTATCCAGCCACAGCCAGCGGCGGTGGATTATCATCTTCCCTTCGTGCTCGGTACAGTGCTCGTGATCGCCTACGGATTTGCCTGCGCCGCGATCCGTTCGATCCGCGCCAATGATCTGGCGAGCCGCGAGGCCGAACATGGCCGTGTCCGCAGCCGTGCTTTCGATGCGGCCCCGGCGGCGCTGCTGGCGTGCGATGGCGAGGGCAATATTCTGGCCGTCTCGCAAGGCGTTCGCGAGCTCTCGCCCGGCCTGCCGCGTGACCTGGGTAATCTGCCATTGGCCGATCTGGGCTTTGAAGACGAGGATCGCGCCGAGCTGTTGCATGCCGCCAAACGTGCCGCCGCCCGGCCGCTGAGCGAATTATTGAGCGTGCGTGGTGAGCGCGGCATTGCCGAACGGGTCCGTCTGGATGCGCGTCCGATCACGGGCGGCTCAGTGTCAGTGATCGCCCGGGATCGCACCGTCGAGACCGAGGACGCGCTGCGTGAGGCCGAAGAAGCGCGCGCTGGCGCACTCGAGGAAGCGCGGGCCAAATCGCAATTCCTCGCTTCGGTCAGTCATGAATTGCGCACCCCGCTCAATGCGATCATCGGTTTTTCCGATGTCATGAAGGCGCGCCTGTTTGGTCCGATGCCGGCGCGTTATGCCGAATATGCCGATCTGATCCATGAGAGCGGCCAGCATTTGATGGAATTGATCGGCGACGTGCTCGACATGTCGAAGATCGAGGCCGACAGCTATGATCTGTCGCGCGAGAGTTTTGATATTTCCGAAGTGGTCGGGCTCAGCGTCAAGATGATGCGGCTGCAGGCCGAGGAAGCCGGCCTGAGCCTGACGGTCGAACCAGGTGACCAACCGATCCTGGTCAATGCGGACCGCAAGGCCTTGCGCCAGATCATGCTCAACCTGCTCTCGAATGCCGTCAAATTCACGCCAGAGGGCGGCGCCGTCGTTGTGATGGTGCGGGTCTCCGGTCCGGATCTGGTCCTCGCCGTCGGCGATAGCGGTATCGGCATCGATCCGCAGGAAGCCGCACGGTTGGGCCAACCCTATCGCCAGGCTGCCAGCGCGCGCGAAGTTGATAATCGCGGCACCGGGCTCGGTCTGTCGCTGGTGAGGGCCTTGGCGGGGCTGCATGGGGGCACAATGTCGATTGCCAGTGCCAAGGGCGTCGGCACCACGATCACCGTGACGTTGCCCGTGCTGGAACAGGCCCGGGGCCAGGTCGACACGCTGCGACGGCTCGATGTGCACCAGCAAATCGAACGCGCTCAGGAAGCCTCCCAGTCGCTGGCTGCCGGCGCGGCCTGAGGCGCGACGCCTCAGCTCTCCGGCAGATCAATCTCGGAATCGTCCGGGATTGCCGCGCGCAGGAATGCGATCGCCGCGGCAAAATCACCAATCTCGAAATATTCGGAAGCAATGCGCTCGCCATTGCGGTCCATCAAATCGATATGCGCCGTTTCGCGCGGGTCGAGCGCAGCCAGCTGCTGCACGACAGAAACCGGAAAACGGAACACATGGCCTTGTGCCACGCCGGCGAGGGCGTCTGCCGCTGGTCCGTTCATCTGATCGCTGGCCCAGACAAGCTTGCGCGCATAGTCAGGTGGCGTCCAGCGGGCCCATGATGCGTTGGCGGGACCGGCAAACATGCCGCCCATGGTCGGATCGTACAGCCTTGGTGCGCGCGCGATGTCACGCATCACCAGGATTGCGGAGATATAGTTGCCGCCGCGCGGCAGGGCGACGGTGAAGCGGAGTTCGCCATCGACCGAGCTGATCCCGGTGCGGATACGGCCCGTATCTTCGAGCAGAGCCCAGACTGGCTCGTCGGTGATGATCTGTCGGTCGGCGGTCCAGGAGTAGGTCTCGCCCGGAAAGGCCATGTTGGGAACGCGCAAATAGCCTTCAAAGGCGGTCAGGACGCGGGCGCGCATTGCCAGTGTCTCTTCGGCATCGCAGGCGCGGGCGCCGGCATCATTGGCAAACTCATCGCCATAGGCTTGCAGTTGGGCCGGGCTGATACCGCTGCGCAGTAGCGCCCCGCGCGCTTGCAGTCTTGCGGCTTCGAGGGCGGCGCGCTGGCGGTCGGTGAACAGGGCGCAATGCTGGTCCATCGCCAGCGCTGCCGTGCGTTCACCGAAGATCAGATCGGCATTCTGGGCTTGGGCATTTCCGGCAAGGGCAAACAGGCCCATGGCCATGGCCTGGATGGCACGACGCATCTCAATTCCCCGATCTTCAGAGGATATGAGGCTAGCACGGCAAGTTTTACGACGCGTGAACGCGACGGCGGCGCCAGATGCCACGGATCAACATGATGAAAGCGATGCCGAACAGCATGAAGGCGGCATCGCGGGTGTGGTCGAGGGCGAATTCCTGACCGCGCTCGCGCAGGCTGGGGGCAGAGACGCTGTAGTCCAGTGCCGTGACGCCGCGAACACTCCAGACCGCCGCGCGGCCTTCCAGCGCACGCCAGAGGTCAGAGCGGGCCAAGCTGCGGCTGGCCAATTCGAACGAGGCCATGTTCGGCGAGGTCAGGGCGCCAATCCAGCGGCCTGGCTGGTCGGGGTCGCGGAATAGCGAGGCAACGCCGATACCGGCACCGTCTTCTGCACTCGGAGCAGCGGGCTGGTTGCCGTCCTCGGCATAGGCAGCGGCGGCCAGACGCATCAGTCCGCGTTGGCCGCGATTGCGTTCGGCGGCGCGCATGGCGGCGCTAAATTCGGCCGGCGCATTGCGGTTGAGCGCAGCAATACTGGTGCTGCCCGGTCCGATGATAAGCAGATTATGATTGGCCGGGGCCTGATCATGGGCTTCGCCATACCAAGCATAAAGCCAGGCATCGCCGCTGACGAGCGCGCCGCGCGCGAGCACGGAGAGGGCGCCATAGCGGTCGGCCTGGGTGCGGGTGGTGAATTGTACGGCAGTGCGCGAGCCCTGGTCGGCGCTAAAGGGGAGGCCGGAAGCGGCAAAGGTTCGCAAATCGGCATTGCCGCTGAGCAGGCGCGCATCGCGGACCTGGGCCCGGCCCAGACGCTGGGCGGTAATCGCGTCGGCGGCGACGAAGCTGTGGCCATAACCTTCAAACGAGCGCGCGGCGAACAGGCGGGCGGCGGCGGCGGTCTCATCGATATTGCGGCCGGTGATGATCAAGCGTGGGATATCGCCAGTGACATAGGCGATTTCCGGCCCTTGGCTGCGATCTCCGGAACGCAATATGGCGCGGTCGCTGGCGCTGAGGCGGTCATTATCGGCCATCCGGATCACCAGATCGGCATTGGCTTCATCGCCACCGAACAGCGGTACGCTGCCGGCTCTCAGGGCGACGCCCTGCGCCACCAGGCTTTCCAGCGTTGCCCGCTCGCGGCTGATATCGGTGATCAGGGCGATGCGGCGCGGCGCAGCAAAATCGGCGGCGAGCGCGAGTTCCAGCTCGTCGAGCGTGGCGATCGGGCTGTCCTGCTCCAGCGTCAGGCGCAATTGCGACCGGCGGGCATCGACGATCCAGCCTGTCGTGGCGCTATCGGCACTATAGGAGACTTCCAACACATTTTCGCCGGGATGGATATCGGCGGAGAAAAGAGCAAAGCGGGCTTCCAGCGAACGCGGCTGCGGCCGGATGATGATGGCCTCGCCGCCATTGATCGAGACCTGGATGCGACCGCTGGAGCTACCGCTGGCGGGCCGGGCGGCCAGTTTGAGCCAGGCTTCCGGGCTGTAGGTGTTGGGCGGAAGGTAAAAACGGATGCGGGTTCGAGCCTGGCTGGGCGAGAGGACGAAGGCGTCCATCCCGGTTTCGAGATCGGCGAGCGTGCGCTCCTCGATCCGGCTGGCTTCTGCAGCATTCTGGTCCACAATGGCGTCAGACGGATCGCCCTGATTCCCCTGACCCCACACCTGACCCGTCGCCGACGCACAAAGTGCCATCGCAACTAACGCAACTCTTACTAACATGGAACGCTCCCTCACCCGGTTAACAGGTTATTAAGCAATTCAGCGGCCAGCAATGAAAATGATTCAATTGAAGACGAAATTGTGGGTCGATGCCTTGTTGCGCAGGGCTGAAATAGGCTTGGCGTCCGCCTATGTGATTCGCCATGGAGACGAAGATGCGGGCGCCGTACTGCTTAAGGTCGCAAACCTGACGGGGCAGGCGGCTCTATTTGTCCCGGCACGGGACGAAAATGGGGACCGGATCTGGACCCGCTTTCGCGATGATTGGGTCGCCGAGGCGGAGGTCGATACCTATTGCCGACGCCGCGCCGATGGCGATCCTGACATCTGGGTTGTCGAGATCGAAGACCGGAAAGGGCGCAACTTTTTAACTGAACCGGTGGCGGATTCTTAACGACCCTCGTCCAGGATGGGGTATTGGGTTTATGGAGACTTGCGGGGACCTTCGATGTTGTTCTTGTTCAACGAAGCCGTTTTCGACCTGGGAGACATTGTCTCTGTCCTCAAGGACGGCACGATTCCGCTGCCTGCTGCCCAATTCGAGACCCTGACCACCGGCCATCTGACCTTGCTGCTGCGCGAAGCCCTGTATGTTGATCCCATGATGGCGACCAACAAGCCCGACCGGACCAAACACCTCGCCGCCCTGATCGCCTACCGCGCGCCGGGTGCCAACGCCCTGCTTGGGGTGCGTCCCGACGGGGCTGACGGCCCGGACGATGTCGGGTTGAGATTCGCCAATGTGCCGCTGCTCATTCTGACCTATCTATGGAAACACCAGAATGCGGGAGTTCTGGAACCGGGCACGATCAATGAGGAAGTCTGGAACCGGGTGACGGAAAACTTGCACAGCGCCTACTGATCGCGCTAATTCGGGGCTTGCATCCTCAGCGGGCCAGTTCATGACTTCTCCGACGACTGATGCGCCGGAATGGGCGCGTCGCCGCAGCTTCGCCATTATCTCACATCCCGATGCCGGCAAGACCACGCTGACCGAGACCATGCTGTTGGCCGCTGGCGCGATCCGCATGGCCGGGCAGGTGCGGGCGCGCGGTGAGAACCGTCGCACACGTTCGGACTGGATGAAGATCGAACAGGAGCGCGGTATTTCCGTCTCCGCTTCGGTGATGACGTTTGAACATCGCGGCCTGTTGTTCAATCTGCTCGATACGCCTGGCCACGAAGATTTCTCCGAGGATACCTATCGCACGCTAACCGCTGCCGACAGCGCCATCATGGTGCTCGATGCTGCCAAGGGTGTTGAGCCGCGCACGCTGAAACTGGTCGAGGTATGCCGCCTGCGCGACATTCCGATCGTCACCCTGATCAACAAGATGGACCGCGAAGCGCTCGATCCGATCGATCTGCTGCAGGACATCCAGGACAAGCTGGCGCTCGATGCGGTGCCAATGCAATGGCCCGTCGGTTCGGGCCAGCGTTTCAAGGGCGTGGTCGATCTGAGCACGGATGAATTGGTGCTGTATCAGCGCCCCGGCGTCGAGCATGACCGCGAAGCGGCGTCCGAACGTCTGGCGCTGGATGGTCCCGAGATCCGGGAACTCCTGTCCGAGGCGGAAATCGAGGAGGCCCGAGATGGCGCTGAAGTGGCGCGCGAACTTTGCCCGGCCTTCAATCCGCAGAGTTTTCTGGAAGGGCATATGACACCGGTTTTCTTCGGCTCGGCGCTGCGCGGCTTCGGCGTGCGCGAATTGCTCGACGGGCTGGCCGACAAGATCCCCGGACCCGCTCCGATGAAGGTGCAGATCAATGGCGAGCAGACCTTCGTCCAGCCCGGCGACAAGGAAGTTGCCGGCTTTGTGTTCAAGGTGCAGGCGAATATGGACGCCAATCACCGCGACCGCGTCGCCTTCGTACGCCTGTGTTCGGGCAAGTTCCGCCGCGGCATGAAGTTGAAGACGGAAGCCGGCAAACAGCTGACCGTCTCCTCGCCGATCCTGTTCTTCGCCCAGGACCGCGAGATCGCCGATGAAGCCTTCGCCGGCGATGTGATGGGCGTTCCCAATCACGGCACATTGCGCGTCGGCGACAGCCTGTCCGAGAGTGGCCGGATGCGGTTTTCCGGCATCCCGAATTTCGCGCCGGAAATCCTGCGCCGGGCCCGTTTGGCCGATCCGCTCAAGGCGAAACATCTCAAGAAAGCGCTCGAGAGCTTGGCTGAGGAGGGCGTCACCCAACTGTTCCGCCCTGTACTCGGCGGCGATTTTATCGTCGGCGCGGTCGGGTCGCTGCAGATCGACGTGATGCGTGAACGTGTCGCGGCGGAATATGGGCTCGAGGTCGCTTTCGAGGCGGCTCCCTATGAGACCGCGCGCTGGCTGGGCGGCACTGAAGAAGCACTGGAAGCCTTCGCTGACCGGCACAAATCCGCCATGGCGGTCGATATCGACGGCAATCCGGTCTTTTTGGCGAAGAGCAATTGGGAAGTCTCTTACTCGGAGGAGAAGTTTCCCGAGCTGAAATTCCATCGCGTCAGGGAGCGGGCTTCGTGATGATCATCCAGGCCGATAACGGATTTCTCGCCCAGTCCGGCGAATTATGGGCGCAGGCTGTCACGGTCTGGCAGACCTCCTTCCTTGGCGTCAGCGTTGGGCATGGTGTGAGCGCCACGATCATCATCCTGCTCGGGATTACACTGCGCTCTGTGCTCGCGAGGACACTCCTTGCCGTGCTCAAGCGCATGGCGCTCAAGACGAAAAACGGCATCGATGATGCCGTTATTGAAGCGCTCGCCGGGCCGATGAAGCTTTTGCCAATCATCGTCTCGCTTTTCTTTGCAATTCAAATCCTTGAGGCCGGAACCGGCGGCACCGCCCTGTCCGAGGCCGACCGGATCATCCCCTCTCTGGTCGCGATCGGGATTTTCTGGACTCTGCATAATGCCGTCGATCCCGTCATTCATTTGATGCGAGCGCTGGAAAATGCGTTGACCCCGGTGATGCTCGACTGGCTGTCGAAGGCGATGCGGATCCTGTTCATCATCATCGGCGCAGCGGCTGTGCTGCAGATCTGGGATATCCCGGTTGGTGGCATTATTGCCGGACTTGGCCTGTTCGGCGTCGCGGTCGGATTGGGGGCGCAGGACCTGTTCAAAAATCTGATCGCCGGCCTCCTGATCCTGGCGGAGAAGCGCTTTCTGCCCGGCGACTGGATCAAGGTCGATGGTGTCGTCGAAGGGACGGTCGAGGAGATCAATTTCCGCTCAACCGTGGTGCGCCGCTTCGACAAGGGGCCGGTCTATGTGCCCAATTCAAAATTGTCCGACCAAGCGGTGACGAATTTTTCCCGCATGTCCCATCGCCGCACCTATTGGATTATCGGCGTGCGCTACGACACCACGGTCGAGCAGCTCAAGACCATACGCGACCGCGTGCTGGATTATGTCACCACCCATCCCGATTATGCCCAGGCGCCCGAGGTCTCGACCTTCATGCGCGTCGACAGCTTCGGCCCGTCCTCGATTGATTTCATGCTGTATTGCTTCACCAAGACCACCAATTGGGGCGAATGGCTGGCGCTGAAGGAAGATCTCGCCTTCACGATCAAGCAGATCGTTGAGGAGGCCGGAAGCGGCTTCGCCTTCCCGTCCAGCTCAATCTATCTCGAGCAGGGCGCCGAGCTGTTTTCGCCGCCGACAGCCACTGATCAGAGCTGACGGCGGACCCCGCCTAACTGCTGACCGCCGAGGTGGTTGCGACCGTACTGGCCGCGATCGCGGCCATCATGGCGGCTTGGGCGGCGATCACTGCGGCGAGCGCGCTGGCGCTGCGGGCAGGGTCCTGGCCATAATCGTCGAAAGCGATCAGGCTTGCCAGCCGGGTGCGGCAAAAGCCCATCGATGTCAGATGGTTCGGCATCGTCTTCTCGATCTGGCCAATCTCGGCCAGATCGGCAGGAGACCGGCCGGAGGCGGCCCATTCCATCGTCAGTGAGCGATCACTGCGCCTGCGCAAATAGCGGTCGGCGCGGCGAGCGTCCTCAAGTGCGTTGAAGCGGGCCAAGACCATTTCCGGTGCCTGTTCGAGCAGGACGCACTGCCGGGCGCCCTCGCGGCGATGGTCACGGGCGCGGCGGTCGGACGCGAAAATGGCTTCGGCGTGCTCACGTGCGGCCCTGACCGCGTCAGGACGGGTGCCGGCAAGGACCTGAGCGGCGGCGAAAGTGTCCGTGATCGCATCGTCTGAACGCCACCAAGGTGGCCGCAAGGCCCGTTTCATCTCGAAGAAAGCCCGCACTGTTTGTGGGCCAGCCTCGCCGAGGCTGAGGAGAAGGGCGGCGCGCGATCCGCCGGCATGCAAAGCGCCGGTCTTCGATGCCGCACGCTCGTCGCGCAAGGCTGCGCGGGCGCCCATAAAATGGCTGACCTCGACAGTGTGGGCCGCCAGCATCGCGGCATAGACCCAGCGCATCGCTCCGCTGGGTGCCTGAAAGCCGCCCAGTGCCGATTTCAAAGCCTCATGGCGCGCCTTCGTCGCGGCGACGAGCGAGCCGACATCACCGGACCCATGGGCGTGCACGACGGCCGCGAAGGCGGCAGCCTGACGGTCGGGGCGCGGTGTGCTGGTGCGCAAGGCGTCATTGAGAGCGAAAAACCGGTCGAGGGATTGTGTCATGCGGGCAAGTCCTTTCACTGTAAGGCATCAGCCTAGCACGTGACGGGAATTGCTCCTGCAGGGACAGGCTGCGCCGGCGTCCCGCTCTCAGGCGGCGACATCACGGCGCATGCGCCAAAAGCGCATCGCGCGGGCGGCGTCTTCGACCGTGATGCGGTCATAGAGCAGACCCAGATCCTTGGCGTCGCGGAACGCGTCCTCGGTGGCAGTGCTGCGGAGAACGGCGAGGGTGACGAACAGGGCCTTGTCGAACCCGGCCGAGCGGCAGATCAGGGCCAGCGGGTCGATGCAGTCCTGTTCGATGGCGCGGCGTGCTGCCACCAGGTCAACATTGGTCAGTTCGGCGAAGGCGACTTGGAACTTGGTCATCGCGCGTTCGCGCAGCAAGCGGGCCAGCAGAGCGCCGTCGAGTAACTTGCGGACGGCCATGGCGCGGACGTATTTTCGCGCCTCCTCAAGGTCCTTGTCCTGACTTATACGCTCGCCCAGGCGCGCGTGTGAGGCCGCCAGGGCCTGCTCCACCAGGGCGGGCTCCATGCCTTCGAACCGTTCCAGAATATGGTCGCGCAAATGGTTCTCGACCGTCAACATCAGATCGCCGAGCAGATCGGCTGGCGTGTCCTTGCGTTTGACGATCGGGGCTCGCAGGACTTTGGATTGTTCGGCGCGTTCTGTGACGGTCTCGAAAGTTTTGCGCGATAGCTGGGCACCATCATTGCGGATCAGCACCGCGATTGTCTCGTCATCGCCGCGACGCACGATCGTATCGGACAGGCGTTCGGAAACCAGTTCGCGCCGCGAGATCGCCTTGAGTTGAGGTTGGGCACCCAGTTCGGCAATCGATAGCAGGTCGGCCTCACTCAGCGCGGTCGAGCGCGCGAGGATCGGCGCGGCGACCTCAATCGCATCGCGTGCCAGCTGGAGCAGCATGCCGGCGGGTGCGTGCGGGGCATCGGCGAAACGTTCGGCGAGTTCGGCGCGGGCGCCCTGCGCCGTTTGCTCGGCAAGGGTGCTGAGAACGCAATCGAATTCCTGCGACAACGCGCTTTCGCGCTCCGGAGCTTCGTCGAAAAACATGTCCGTGACTTCGCGCAACAGGGTCCGCCGGCGATCGCTCGACCGCTCCTTGGCCAGGTCGAGGAGGCTGCTCAGCTTGCTGATTACGGCCATGAAGGCATTCCCCAAGGTCTCGTTGGCGGGTGGTCAGAGGCGATCATGCCAGCGGCAGGTAAAAATTTCCTGTCCGAGACTGATCAAATTGCGCCGGGTCGGCGGTGAAACTCAGTGAGGTCCGGGCAATGTCGCTCGCAGCGCGGTAATTTCGCGCGGGCTTGGAGGGCGTTCGGCCGCGGCCTCGATCCGGGTTGCGATATCGCTCGCCAGGCCAGTTACGCGTTGTGGGGCGGGTCTGGGCGTCGGTGTCGAGGCCAGCAGGGCGCAGCGGCTATCGACATCGTCCAGCCCGGCCGGCGTGAAGGCCCAGGACCGGCATTGGCCGTCTTCATCGCAGAGCGCGGCACACATGGCCGGCGTTCCCTGGATCAGGCTGATGCGTTGATATACCGAGCCGGTGCGCGTCCAGCCGGTCAAGACGTCACCGCTCTGCGCCGGTGCTGTGGCGGGGATGCAAAGGGCGAGAAATCCAGCGAAGGCGAGACGGGTCAGCATGACTGGAGTGTGCGGCCGACGGGCTAACAAATGCTTGCTGTCCAGCGGGCCGCGACCCGTGCCGATGTTCGGCTCAGCGACGGCGGGCCGGAAATTTTGCTATCGTCGAGCTTGCTGGCCGGACCGGGTCGAATTTTTCCACGCCGCGCGCTTCGGCGTCCAGATAAGGCGCCACAAGATCGGCCTCCATCGGCTTGCCGAAAATATAACCCTGAATATACCGTGCCTGCATGTCCTTGAGTAGATTGAGTTCGGCTTGGGTTTCGACGCCCTCAACAACACAATCCAGATCGAGAGAGTGACCGAGATTGATGATTGTCCTGACGATCTTGCTCGCCGAGGCGTCCTTCAGCAGGGGAGTGACAAAGGATCGGTCGATTTTGATTTTGCTGACCGGCAGCTGGTGCAGATAGCTGAAACTGGAATGGCCGGAGCCGAAATCATCGAGCGCCAGCTTGCAGCCGAGCGCCGAAATGCGCTCGATCGAGCGGCGCGCTTGGTCGATATCGGTCATCATGACCGTCTCTGTGATCTCGAATTCGATCCGCGCCGGCTCGATCCCGCTCCGCTTTACCAAATCCAGAATTTCGTCGACCGCGACCGGCGACATTAAATCATGACCGGACAGGTTAAACGATACACTCAGTTCGCCGGGCCAAGCCTTGAAGGCGTCCAGTGTTTTGCGAAGCAGAATTTGGGTGATTTTCCGGATCAGTCCGGACGCTTCGGCGGCTTTGATGAAAGAGTCTGGACTGACCGGGCCAAGAACCGAGCTGTTCCAGCGGCCGAGCGCCTCAAACCCGTAGGTGCGGCCCAGCTCCAGATCGTATTGCGGCTGGAAAACGACCCGCAGTTCGGACTCGAGCGGGCAGGCGCGCAGGGCTTGGTCGATCCGCCCGGCGCTGAGCATGTCGGTCTCATGGTGTGAGCCGAATACGACAGCCTCGCCGCGCGTTGTCTGCTTGGCCGAGGTCAGGGCGAAATCGCCGCGTTCCATCAATTGCCGGATCGAGAGGTCGGGGCGGTCGCAGACGACCAGCCCGATCGAGGCGGTAATATTGGCCCGGATGGCATTGATGGCGTAGGGCTCGCTGAGATTTTTACACAGGCTCTGGCCGAAGGACTCGACGCTGGTTGTGAGGCGGTTGCGGCGAACCAGGATGGCAAATTCATCGCCGCCGAGGCGGGCGAGTATGCTCTGACGCGGGGCAATGGCGGTGAGCCGCCGACCGACTTCGCCCAGCAACTGATCGCCAACGGAATGACCATAGGCATCATTGACCGGCTTGAACCCGTCCAGATCGATCAAGGCGAGCACACTTTCCGAATCGGTCGACCGCCGCCTGGCAAGTGCGGTTCCGAAACTGTTGAAAAAGCTAAATCTGTTGGCCAGCCCTGTCAGGTGATCGCGTTCGGCAAGTTCGCGAGTCTGGCGCGTCAGCTCTTCGGCCTTGGCCGCCAAGCTCTCGGCCTTCGCCCGGTGTTGGTCTGACTCCATACGGGCCTGGACGGCGCGAAACACGGTTCCGCGCATCAGGTTTGCCATGCCGGTCGCGGCGATGCCGGCCGCAACGGCGAGGAACAGATACTGGACCAGCATGTCAGGAGCATAGGTGGCGATGAAGCCCATCATCGTTGCGAGCGTGATCGCGACGATGGGAATCATGGTCCGCATGCTGATGCAGGAGGCGGCGAAAGTCGGCATCGCCAGGATGAAGTAGATCAGGTTTTCCGGCTGGAAACGGAAAGACATATGCACGGCAATATTGGTCAGCACGATCGCGCTGGCGGCGATGGTGTACAACTCGATCGACAGCTTGCGGCAGGTGTGACGGCTGGCCCGGTACATTATCCAGCCGGACACCGCTGAGGACCCGATCAGGCCCAGCATGGTGGAATGTTCCCAAAACGGATAGTGGTGCGGTGGAAAGACAATATAGGACAAGCTGAGCAACGTATAATACAATGACATCGCCAGCAGGAATCCCCGCACGACGGGCCGGAAGGCGATCGCCAATTCACGGTCGATATCCCCGGTCACCGTCAAAAGTTTGGCGGACCGACGGTCTGGGTAATGCAACCGTTCAATGGGCATAAAAATTTCCTGCTACTCAAGAGCGTCCAGTGGGCGCAGCTCGTCCTTAAGGTCCGGCTAAAGCTGGGCTTTTTTCCGCTCGGGCTGCGGCGGGATGTCGCCGGGTCTCGTGTGCAGAAAAATCGGCTGCGCTGGGGGTTGGCAATAAAAGCGCAGTGAAAAGAGTGAGTTGTGAGATTTTGGTGCGCCGGGACAACCAGATTGACGTGGCCCGGTTTCGCAATCGGCGGCGCTCATTTTTTATGCGCCGACCGTATTTTCGTGTGTAATACACCGCTTGGCGTGATGCAGCCGCAGCGCCAAGCGGCTCAAATCGACGTTGACTTGCTGCTCTCTGGGGTTAGGAAGCAGGCGGTGACGGGGGCCCCATGACAAGTACAGAAAACGGGATAACGGCGCGGTTGACCGCCTTTGTCGAGAGCGCGGCGTTTCGCAATTCGATCATGGCGGTGATCCTGATCAATGCGCTCGCGCTGGGTCTCGTTACCCTGCCGTTCGATCCGCCCTGGTTTACCGATATCCTGCCGCTGATCGACCAGATCGTGATCGCGATCTTCCTCATTGAGCTGGCGTTGAAGCTGATCGCCTATCGTTTGCGTTTTTTCACCTCCGGCTGGAACTGGTTCGACCTGATCGTGATCCTCGTCTCGGTCGTGCCGATGGCGGGCAGTTTTTCGGTTTTGCGCTCGCTGCGCATTTTGCGCGCTTTCCGCCTGTTCTCGGTGATGCCGCAAATGCGCAAGGTGGTCGAAGCCCTGCTCAACGCAATTCCCGGCATGGGCGCGGTGATCGCGGTGCTCGCCCTGATGTTCTACGTCTCCTCCGTGATGGCGACCAAGCTGTTCGCCGTGACCAATCCGGACCGGTTCGGCACGTTGGGCGATAGCGCGTTTTCGCTGTTCCAGGTGATGACGCTGGAGGGCTGGGCGGCGGATCTCGCTTTGCCGGTGATGGAATTCCATCCCTGGGCTTGGGCGTTTTTCCTTGTCTTCATCGTGCTGACCAGTTTCGCCATCCTCAACCTCTTCATCGCCATCATCGTCGACAGTTTACAGTCAAAACACTTCGACGCGGACGAACAACGTGATGTTGAGGTCGGTGAGGACGTGGTCGAGCTGCAAAGCGAGATCGCGGGCCTGCGCGGTGAGATTGCGGCGCTGACGGCGCTGGTTCAGCGATCCCTGGAAGCGCCGCCGCCGGATGATGCGTCGGCGAGCAGATCGTCGAAAGCGCCCGACAGTTCGGAATAAAACGCCGCCAGCCGCTCTTCACGTTCCGAGCGCGCGCGTGGTGCCGGAGCGCTGAGCGCGTGGACCGGGATGCCTTGATGCACCTGTGTCATGTAGTGCTGCCAGATTGTCGCCGGCAGGCCGCCGCCGGTGACATTGCGCATCGGGCTGTCATCATCATTGCCGACCCAGACGCCGGCGGTGTAGTCGGCGGTGAAACCGATGAACCAGGCGTCGCGGAAGGACTGGCTGGTGCCGGTCTTGCCACCGGCGCGGCGGCCGCCGGCCAGGGCGGCGCGGTGACCGGTGCCGGATATTACCACATCCTGCAGCATCGTGGACATCGAGCGCGCAATCGCCGGGGTGATGACCTGCGGCGCGGCGATGGCGGGGTGCTCATACAAGACCTCGCCGCGTGAATTGGCGATGCTCTCGATGAACCAGGGATCGAAGCGCTGGCCATCGCGCGGAAACACCGAATAGACCGCCGTTAATTCCAGCAAATTGACCTCGGCCGCCCCGAGCGCGATGGCGGGCAGTTCCGGCAGCGGCGAGGCGATGCCAAGCCGGTGACCGGTCTCGACAATATGGGGCAGGCCAACATCATCGGCGACCTGAACCGCGACGGTATTGATCGAGCGGCGCAGTGCTTCCTGCAGCGTCACCAGACCGCGATAGCCGCCGGAGAAATTCTCGGGCTCCCAGCCGTCCAGATCGACCGGCTCGTCCCATACCGCCGATGAGGGGTCGTAGCCCGCTTCGAGCGCTGCCGTGAACACGACCGGTTTGAAGGCCGAGCCGGGCTGGCGCTGGGCCTGGATGGCGCGGTTGAACTGGCTGACCAGATAGTCGCGCCCGCCGGCAAAGGCACGGATCGCCCCATCCGGTGCCAGCAAAACAATCGCCGCCTCGCTGGCATTGACCGCGGCGCCATCGCTATCGAGCACGCCGGCAATAGCGTCGCGGGCCGCCAGGGTCAGCGCCGGATCGATCGTGGTGCGGATCACCAGATCGGGTACATCGTCGGGCAAGAGCCGGGCCGCTTCCAGCACCGCATAATCAAACACATAGCCCCAGGTCACACCGGCCTGCGGATCGAGACTGGCCGGCACCGGCACGCCCGGATTGGCGACCGCCTCGGCGCGTTCTTCCTCGGTGATGAAACCGGCCTCGAGCATCGCGGCCAGCACCTGTTCGGCGCGCGCTTGGGCGGCGACCAGATTGACGGTCGGATCAAGCCGCGACGGCGCCTTGGGCAAGGCCGCCAGCATCGCCGCTTCGGCCAGGGTCAGATCAGTCGCCGGTTTGGAGAAATAGCGATGCGCCGCCGCTTCGACGCCGAAGGCACGGGCGCCGAGATAGATCCGGTTGAGATAGAGCTCGAGGATCTCGGTCTTGGTGAGGTTTTCTTCCAGCGACCAGGCGAGGCGGATTTCCTGCAGCTTGCGCCGCAAGGTCCGCTCCGGGGTCAGGATCAGATTCTTGACCAGCTGCATGGTGATCGTCGAGCCACCCTGCACCGAATGTCCGGCGCGAAGATTGACCGACAGGGCTCGCACCACGCCGCGATAATCGACACCGTCATGCTCGTAAAAGCGTTGATCCTCGATCGCCAGGAAGGCCTGCGGCACGTAAGCTGGCAAGGCATCGAGCGACACGGCGCGCGCATAAAGCGGCCCCCGCACGGCGAGGACATCGCCATGGGTGTCCAGCACGGTCACCGAAGGCTCCAGCCGCACCGACCACAGCTCCGCCGCCGAGCCCGGCGCCGGTGGCAGGTCGTGAAACGCCCAATTCCACACCAATGCCGCCGCGATCAGCATGCCGAGCAGGCTGACAACAGTCACGCTGGCACCGATGATGAGCGTGCGCCGCTGTCGCTGCTGGCGCTCCATCATGTGATCGGCGCGATACGGCTCGTTGAACATGCTATAGCCACCCGAAATCCGGACCCGCCGTAACGCGCAGGTCCGCAGCAAACTCTAGGCCCGCACAAATGGGCCAAATTCAGGCGACAGACATGACACAGCCCTTCTGGAAAACGAAAACATTGTCGCAATTGAGCAAGCCCGAATGGGAGTCGCTCTGCGATGGCTGCGGCAAATGCTGCCTGATCCAGCTCGAAGACGAAGACTCAGGCCTGCGCCTGCACACCGACGTCACCTGCCGCCTGTTCAACGCCGACACCTGCCGCTGCGGCGACTACACCAACCGCAAAGCCCGCGTCCCCGACTGCGTCATCCTCACCCCGAAAAACGTCACCGAATTGGAATGGATGCCCCAAACCTGCGCCTACCGCCTGATCGGCGAAGGCAAGGACCTCTATGACTGGCACCCCCTGGTCTCCGGCGACCCGATGAGCGTCCACAAGGCTGGCATGTCGATCAGGAACCAGGTGATCTCCGAGGATGATGTCGATCCGGAGGACTGGGAAGACCGGATTGTGGAATGGCCGGGTGAGGGGGATGAGGAGGAGTAGGTTCTGCTCTTCTCACTCTCTCATCACCTTTCCAAAATAGTTTCCTCTTCCCCCGGATTTATTCCGGGGCCTGCCGGAGGGGAAATGAGCTTGCACTGGGAACCTCAGCAGGCCCCGGAACAAGTCCGGGGGAAGAGGTGTTGTTGGTGGGGATGGATTTTCTTGCGGGCGTCGCGCTGAGTCGTCGGTTTCCATATCCCAACCAAAACAACGTCCGCCTATCTCCCAAAAACACACAGTATCTTCCCCCGGAGGAGCGCGCAGCGCGACTTCCGGGGTCTGCCATCGTTAGGGAGTCTGGCTGGATTTCCCTCTGGCAGGCCCCGGAATAAATCCGGGGGAAGAGGTGTTGTTGGGGAAGAGGTGTTGTGGAGAAGGCGGGAGCTTTCAGACGCCGAAATCGTGCGCATCGCTCACACCCCATAAGGCGGCGGCAATGGTATCGCTTCATCTTCGGTGATCTGGAACCATAAATCTTTCCAGCCGGGATTGCCGGCTTCGATCAGATTGAATTTCCACTCGCGACGATAACGCTTGAGTTGATGCTCGCGCGCCCAGGCGGCTTCCCAATTGTCCTGGTATTCGAAATAGACCAGCTGTTTGATGTTGTAGCGGCGGGTGTGGCCGGGGATGGCGCCGGTGCGGTGCTGCCAGACGCGCCAGACCAGATTCTTGCTGCGCCCGACATAGAGCGCGCCGCGCGGGCGGCTGGCCATGATGTAAACGGCTTCCGGTGTTTGCATGCGAGAATAGTATCACAGGTTGTGATTTGTTTCACGCTCAACTTTATTGAAATGCGTGATTTCCCCCACTGGGAGAAAATGCACGCCCAACCATCATTACATCTTCCCCCGGATTCATTCCGGGGTCTGCCGGAGAGGAATCGAGCTCGCGCCCTCACCCACAGCAGACCCCGGAATTCGCGCTACGCGCTCCTCCGGGGGAAGATGTTGTGTGGGTTGTGGGGGGTATTGGCCAAGAAACGTCGCCATTTCCCACCCGCCACCGCCGAAACCACCCCAATTGCGGGGATAACCTCCCGCCTATCCACGCCGCCGCGAATAATTTCCCCAATGCCGGCAGGCGCTAACGCCGCCAAACCCACAAACAATCCGACCGGAACAGTCAGCCGCCTAATATTCGGCATGACCCAAGAACCCGAAAAAACCGAGCCAGACGAACCGACGGAAAAGGCCCCACAGAGGCGCCGCGATCTGCCGGACTGGTATCCCTACCTTCTGCTGCGTGAGGGCGGGAAGACGGCGGCGGTGGTTGCGGCGCTGATGGAGGTGTCGGTGTCGCGGGTCAATGCGCGGGCCGGTGAGTGGCGCGCGATGGGCGCGGCCAAACGCGAAAAAATTCGTGAGGCGGCGTTGCGGCGACGACGGCTGGAGGCTGAGACCGAATATCTGATCGGCGATCCGGCCAAGGCGGTCAAACTGGCCAATGCCTATACCGCCCTGCGCCGCGCCGAACGCGAGGAAAGGATTGCACAGATGGAAACCCGAAATGCCGCCACGCCTGGCGAGAACAAGGAGGCGAAGTTGAGCGATGCCGAAGTCGAATTGCTGCGCGCCGATCTTCGACGTCGATACATTCCTGAACTGCCCGCCCGAGCAGAAGGTTCTGATGCTGGAAGCGGCGACGGAAAGTCAGCTGCTCGAACTCGCGAGTGACTTTCACGGCACCGGCACGCCCGCCCAACTCCCGCCGCCCGGCGATTGGCTGATCTGGCTTTTCCTTGGCGGGCGCGGTGCGGGCAAGACACGCGCTGGCGCTGAATGGGTGCGGGCCCAGGTGAAGGCCGGCGTGCGGCGCATCGCGCTCGTGGGGCCGACTTTCAATGATGTGCGCGAGGTGATGATTGACGGGCCTTCGGGGCTGGCGCGGATCGGGCTGGAGAGCGAGCGGCCGCGCTATGAAGTCTCGCGCAAGCGGTTGATCTGGCCCAACGGGGCGGAAGGCTATGCGTTTTCCGCCGAGGATCCGGACGGGCTGCGCGGGCCACAATTCGAGATTGGCTGGGGCGATGAATTTGCCGCCTGGGCTGAACCGCAAAAGACGCTCGATACCCTGCGCATGGGGCTGCGGCTTGGCGATAAGCCGCGCCTGGTGCTGTCGACGACGCCGCGGCCGATCCCGGCGCTCAAGGCCCTGATGAAGGCTGAGGGCGTGGTGGCGACGCATCAACCGACCTCGAGCAATGCCGCCAATCTGGCACCGGGCTTTCTCGCCGCGATGCAGGCGGCCTATGGCGGCTCGGTTCTGGGGCGCCAGGAGATTGAAGGCCTGTTGATCGATGATCCGGCCGGGGCGCTGTGGCGCCGGGCCGATATCGAGGCCGCGATTGTCGTTGCCGCGCCTGAGCTCGACCGCATCATCGTCGCGGTTGATCCACCGGCCACCGGTGGGCCGCGCTCGGATGAGTGCGGCATCGTGGTTGCCGGCGCGGCCGGCGAGGGCGCTTCGCGGCGCGCTTATGTGCTGGCCGACCGCTCTTTTGGTCCCGCCATGCCGGCCGATTGGGCCCGCGTCGTGGCGGAGAGTTTCGAGGCCTTTGCCGCCGATGGCCTGGTCGCCGAGGCCAATCAGGGCGGCGAGATGGTGAGGTCGGTGCTGCAGGCGGCGTCGAGCGGATTGCCGGTGCGGCTGGTTCATGCCAGCCGTGGAAAACATGTCCGCGCCGAGCCGGTCGCGGCGCTCTATGCGGCGGGCCGCGTTTTTCATACCGGCCATTTTGCGGCCCTGGAGGATCAGATGTGTGCCTTCGGTGCGCCTGGCGGCGGACCTGGCAGCCCCGACCGGGTCGATGCGCTGGTCTGGGCCGTGACGGATCTTTTGCTGGAGACGCGGGCGGGGCCGAGGCTGCGGCGGCTTTAGCGTCCAAGCGCTCAAACCAAAAACTCAAATTCAAGAGCTCACCTTCTCCAAAACTATCACCTTCCCCCGGATTCATTCCGGGGTCTGCCGGAGCTTTGAGAAAAATCTCCACCCTCAGGCAGGCCCCGGCACAAGGCCGGGGGAAAAGGGTTGAGTGTTGAGAATTTCAATCCATCCGAAAAGGAGCCCCCCATGTCCAACTGGTTCAGCCGGCTGATGGGCCGCGAGGCGAAGGCGGTCGTGCCGCCAGGGTTGGTGGCCCTTCAGTTTGCCAGCCGAGCGCTGTGGTCGCCGCGCGATATTCCGGCGTTGATGCGTGAGGGGTATGAGCGCAATGCGATCGTGCATCGCTGTGTGCGGTTGATCGCCGAGGCGGCGGCAGCGGTGCCGCTCAAGGCGTCGGACCCCAGGGCGCAAAAACTGATCGATCACCCCAATCCGGACCAGTCCGGACCCGAGTTGTGGGAAAGTTTTCAGGGTTTTCTACAGCTGGCTGGAAATGCCTATCTCGAATTGGCGAGCCTTGAGGGTGAGCCGCGCGAACTGTTCGTTTTGCGCCCGGATCGCCTGCGTGTACTGCCCGGTCCACATGGCTGGCCGCAGGGCTGGGAATATGCAGTCGATGGCCGAAAACGCCTGTTTGAGCGCGACCGGGCCACTGGCCGCTCGCCGGTTTTCCACATCAAGCTGTTTCACCCCGGTGATGATTATTACGGCCTCTCCCCGATCCAGGCGGCGGCGCGCGCGCTCGATCTGCACAATGCCGGCGGTGAATGGGCCAAGGCCTTGCTCGACAATGCGGCGCGGCCGTCGGGCGCGCTGGTCTTCAATGGCGGCGATGGCCGGATGAGCGAGGACCAGTTCGACCGTCTCAAGCACGAGCTCGCCGAGAGCCATGCCGGGCCCGCCAATGCCGGCCGGCCGATGCTGCTCGAAGGCGGGCTCGACTGGAAGCCGATGGCGCTGTCACCGGCGGATATGGATTTCACCCAAGCGCGGCGCGAAGCGGCGCGCGAGATCGCGCTCGCCTTCGGCGTGCCGCCGCTTTTGCTCGGTCTGCCGGGCGACAATACCTACGCCAATTACCGTGAGGCCAATCTGGCCTTCTGGCGCCAGACCGTCTCGCCGCTGAGCCGCAAAATGGCGCGCGCTTTGGCCGTCTGGCTGCGGCCCTGGTTCGGGCCGGACCTCACCATCGAGGCCGATGAGAGCGGCGTGCCCGGACTGAAGGAGCTGGAACAATGAGCGAGATGCGCGACTGGCATCTGCAGCGCCAGGTGACGCTCGGCGTCGTGCTGGCGCTGGTGCTGCAAACCTCCGGCGCCCTGGTCTGGTTCGGCCGCGTCGGCGAACGCCTCGATCAGCTCGAACGCGATAATGCCCGCCAGAGTGCGTTGGCGGAACGCATGGCCGGGCTGGAGGCGGAGATGCGCTTGGCGCGCGAGAGCCTGGTGCGGATTGAGCGGCGGATGGAGGAATAGGGGGGGCTTGCCCTCTCCGTCTCTACGGAAAACCAGAAACCACCTTCCCCCGGATTCATTCCGGGGCCTGCCGGAGCTTTGAGAGAAATCTCCGCCCTCTGGCAGATCCCGGAATTCGCGCTGCGCGCTCCTCCGGGAGAAGGCGCTTTTGTTTGAAAAACATAACGAGGCCCACCATGCCCCAAACCCTGCTGATCGAGGGTCATGCCAGTGTGTTTGATCTCGCTGATCTGGCTGGCGATGTCGTGCGCCGCGGCGCGTTCGCGGCCAGCCTGCGTCATCGCCAAAACGTGCCGATGCTGTTCCAGCACGAGGCCTCCGAGCCGGTCGGTGTCTGGCGTGAGCTGCGTGAGGACCGGCGCGGGCTTTATGTGCGCGGCGAGCTGCTGGCCGAAGGGCCACGCGGGCGCACGGCGCTGTCGCTGGTGCGCTCCGGCGCGATTGATGGCCTGTCGATCGGCTTTCGCACCAAACGCTTTTCCGGCCGCTCCCCGCAGGGGCGCGAGCTGATTGAACTGGATCTGTGGGAGGTCTCGATCGTGACCTTCCCGATGCTGCCGCAGGCCCGTCTGCGGCTTCTTCCCCAACCGGCCATCGCGGCCTGAGACACAAGGATCATCATGACCAAGGAAACCAAGATGAGCCCGGTTACCGGCGAAACCCGGGCCGCGCTCGGCGAAGTGCTCGCTGCCTTCGAGGCCTTCAAACAGGCCAATGACCAGCGCCTCGGCGAGATCGAGGCCAAAGCCTCTGCCGATATTTTGCTCGACGAGAAAGTCGCGCGGATCGACGCGGCGCTGACCGGCCAGAAATCCGTGCTCGACCGGCTTTTGCTCGGCGAAGCACGGCCCGGCCTGTCGGGGACAAACGGCACGGCGGAGGACGCCGCCTGGTCGCGCTATATGCGGCGTGGTGATCTGGCCGGGCTGGCGGAGGCCAAGTCGCTCTCGGCGGGATCCAATGCCGATGGCGGCTATGTCGTCCCGGCCGAGACCGAGGCGCGCATTGACCGGCTCCTGATCGAAGCCTCGCCCATCCGCGCCATCGCTTCGGTGCGCCAGACGTCGGCATCGGTGTTCCGCAAACCGGTCTCGCGCGGCGGTGCCGCATCGGGCTGGGTCGCGGAGACGGCGGCGCGGCCACAGACCGGTGCGCCGAGCCTGGATCTCTTGGATTTCCCCTGCGCCGAGCTTTACGCCATGCCGGCGGCAACGCAGCAATTGCTCGATGATGCGATGGTCGACGTCGATCAATGGCTGGCGGAAGAAGTGCGCGATGTGTTCGCGGTACAGGAGAGCGCGGCGTTTGTATCGGGCGATGGGGCGGACAAGCCCAAAGGGTTTCTCAGCTATACCAAGGCGCTCGATGGTACCGAAGCCTGGGGCGAGATCGGCTATGTGCCGACCGGCACCGATGGCGCATTCGATGCCGGCGATCCGGCCGATGCGCTGATCGATCTGATTTATGCCCCCAAGACCGGCTATCGCGCGGCGGGGCGTTTCGTGATGAACCGGCGCACGGTCTCGGCGGTGCGGCGCTTCAAGGATGCCGACGGCAATTATCTCTGGCAGCCGTCTTTAAGCGAGGGCGGCACCTCGACCCTGCTCGGCTATCCGGTCACCGAGGCGGAAGACATGCCGGACATTGGTTCCGACAGCTACTCGATTGCCTTCGGCGATTTCGCCAAGGGCTATCTCGTGCTCGACCGCCAGGGCGTCGAAGTCTTGCGCGACCCGTATTCGGCCAAGCCCTATGTATTGTTCTACACCACCAAACGTGTTGGCGGCGGGGTGCAGGATTTCGCGGCGATCAAGCTGTTGAAGTTCGGGGTTAGCTAGTCGCGAGGGCGGGACCTTCTCCCGGACTCCATCCGGGAGAAGGTCTCCGGCTTCCTTTGCGGCAACCGGTTGCTTATCAGAGCAGTGAAGGCGATCCAGAAAATGAAAAATATCAAAGCGGGAAGCAGGATTGCCAGTGGAAGATGAAAGGCCGGCGTCAGGATAAAAACAACAATGCCGGTGCCTATCAAGGAGTACAGGAAGCCCAAGACGCGACCGATGCCCGGGCCATGATAACGTCCCCAAAAAACCTGCCAGGCCGGCAGCGCATCTGCCATTTCGATACTGGCGAAACGGGCACTGCCGATCAGGTAGAACCAATGTGCCGTGATCGGGGGCAGATTGAGCCGCTTACGGGTGAAATGCCGGAACACCGGGAGCGAGAGCGCCAGGAGTACAATGCTGAGGGCCATTGGCCCGACAAGGCTGAGCCTGAAATCTGGGTAAAGGCGCATCGCCAAGGTCGTCAGGGTGACCGTCAGCGCGATCGCGCAGAAATGTGCAACGACCTCGGACCAGAATGGCTTGGCCATGTCCTCCGTCATTTCCGCCCGATCTCCCTTTGCACCGCTTCGATCAGCGCCCGCTCGGCCGCCTCGCTGACGGCATCGCCGGCCTCGGTGCCGTGCGTTGCCTCGACGCTGGGCAGATCGAAGAAGACCCGCCGGATATAATTCTCGACCGGCCGCATCCAGACCGCCGTCCCGACCAGGCCGGGGATCAGCCAGACCAGCACGACTGATTTGGCCGCCATCATCGGCGGATCAATCAGGCCGACGGCGGTGAAGCCGTAAAATACCAGCCCATAAGCCAGCGCCATGGCTGGCAGGCCGCACAGGGCGAAGGCCAGGATCCAGGCCTGCAGCGCGTTGAGCCGGCTCGCGGCATTCATCGGGCGTGGCTGTGAAAATCGACATTCATCAATGCGGAGTCCGTCATGTCTCTTTCCCTCGTCACGCCGCCGGCGGCCGAGCCGATCTCGCTCGATCAGGCCAAGGCGCGGTTGCGCATATCCGACAACAGTCAGGATGCGCGTCTGACGCATTTGATACGAAGCGCGCGCCAGCGTGTCGAGGGGGATACGGGGCGTGCCTGTCTCTCCCAGACCTGGCTGGAGCGGCGCGACGCTTGGGATGGCGATGGCCGGCTCTGCGCGTTTGGCACCCAGTTCAAACTTCCCAAACCGCCGCTGATCGCCATCGAAGCGATCACCACCTATGCCGCCGACGACACGCCGACGAGCCATGACCCGGCGGATTTCTTCATCGACACACTGTCCGAGCCGGGCCGTCTGGCGCTGCGTCCCAATGGCCAATTCCCGCAGCCGGGCCGCAGCGTCGGCGGCATCGAGATCCGCTTCACCTGCGGCTATGGCGCGACGGCCGAGGATGTGCCGGCACCGCTGGTGGAAGCGATCGGCCAGCTGGTCGAGGCGATGTTTGAAGGCGGGCTCGATGTCGGAACCCCGGCCTCGGTCAAGGCGCTGCTGACGCCCTGGTGGAGGATATCGCTATGAGCGCGCCCGACGCCGATCTGATCGCAGCGCTGACCGCAGCGATGCTCGCCGACGGCGCCGTGCAGGCCGTGCTCGGCGATCCGGTGCGGCTCCATGCCGAGCGCTCGCATAGCGCCGCTTACCCGCATGCCAGCTGGGGCCGCTCGGAAACCCTGGCGCGCGACGCCGATGACGTCACCCTGATCGAACACCGGGTCAGCCTGGAAATCTGGTGCCGCGATAGCGACGCCCACGCCATCACCGGCCAATTGCGCGAAGCCCTGCGCGGGCTGGATCCGGTCCTGCCCGCCCCCTGGACGCTGGTCCTGCTGGCCCCGGCCTATAGCGATGTCTTCGCGACGCGGGATCGGCGCGTGAAGCGCGGGCTTATTCGGTTGAGGGCGGTTATGGGGCGGGTGGGGTAGTGGCCAAGCGTTGAATGGCGGCTCCTCTCGACACGCGCAACGCCAATACAAGAAATAGCGGGAGGACGAGGAGCGACGTATCGGCGCCATCGCGCACCAAGGCAAACCCACCGGCGCCTGCCAGGCCCAGTATCAGACTACCGGCTCCGAGTCTGATCATTCGCGGTTTCAAGCGCTCATTCGGTCGCCCCCGCAATGCACGTAGAATTTCAAGAAAACCGATGAAGGCTAGCATGCAGAGCGAGGATAACATTGTGACGAGATAGAACCGTTCCCCCCAGCCACCTGGCATCCATGAGAGGGCAGCGAGGGAGGCGCTGATGAGGACCGGCACCATGGCCCAGGCGGCAAATTCCCGCCAGTTGAACGGCGGGCGAGGCGGTTCTTCCACCACGATCTGCGAACCGGCAATGCCCAGTCGCATCGCAGCGATGATCACCACAATTATCGAGGCCATCGCAATCATGCCGAAGGCGGCAAAGTTCAGCAGGATCAACGCACCTAATGAGACCGCGAAGCCGCCAGCCATGATGGCGTAATAGAGCCGCATTCTCGGTTGGGTGCGGTCTTCGGTGCTGCTGGACATGCTCGTCTCCGCGTTGCGCATAGGCACGGGTTTGCCGGGTGCATTCTCGTTGAAGTTGAGCGGATTGGCCAGATGGAAATTGTGGCGGCGCTTCCTGCCGCCACCCCCTAACCACACCACATTTTCCCCCGGAGGAGCGTG
>TARA_R110002051_G_scaffold95821_2_pt1 | contig 131677 bp, 117 predicted proteins | sample TARA_R110002051 | Tara Oceans TARA_R110002051 (sample SAMEA4397023) | marine metagenome | biome: Polar Biome; feature: [MES] marine water layer (ENVO:01000295) within the mesopelagic zone...; material: water (ENVO:00002006), including particulate matter (ENVO:01000060) such...
GAAAAGCACACTGCAAGTGACCTCCAGCCCTGGCACGGGTGTGTTGGTGTCTCTCACCATTCCGCTGAAGGAGCTCGCCGCATGAATATTCTGTTGGTTGATGACCACGCCATTGTTCGGCAAGGCTATACCAGCCTGCTGGCCATGACCTTTACCCAAGCTCATATCCGCGAGGCGACCAGTGGAGAAGAGGCCATTAGCGCCGCCCAGCAACAGGTGCCTGACCTGGTGGTGCTGGATATCGGGCTACCGGGCATCAGCGGTATTGAAACCGCCCGGCGCCTGCTGCTGCGTTGGCCGTCTCTGCGTATTCTGTTTTTCAGCATGCATGATGAGCTGCCTTTGGTGCGTCAGGCGTTAGCTGCTGGCGCACTCGGGTACATCACCAAAGGCGCAGCGCCGGATGTGTTGCTCGAGGCGGTCAGGCGCTGCCTGGGTGGGCAACGCTATATAGAACAGGACCTGGCTACCCAACTTGCTTGCGCCGGTACCGATGGCACGCTAGACCCGCGGCTCAAATGCATGACTCAGCGCGAGTTCGAAATTTTCGTCATGCTGGCCAAGGGCACACCGCCCAGGCGGATCGCCAGCCAGTTGTGCATTAGCAGCAAGACGGTGTCGAATAATCTGACGGTGCTCAAGCAGAAACTGAATGTCAGCTCTCTGACCGAACTGGTCCACCTGGCTATCGATACCGGTGTCATTCGTGTACAGGTGGCTTGAGCGCGTCAGCATGTGTCACTTTTCCCAATCGACAGGGCAGGCAGTGCAGTTGCTCATGTGCATGTTGAGAAAGGTGCCGTAGTGCAGTCGGGCACCACTCATATCGGCAGATTCCAGGTTGGCGTGGTTCATCTTTGACTCCTGCAGATTGGCATCGCGCAGATCGGCGCCCTTTAGATCCGCCTTGGGTAACCAGGCCATCTCCAGGTTGGCGGCCCGCAGGGTGGCGTCGTGCATGCTGGCACCACTGAAACGGGCAAATTCAAGGTTGGCTCCGGTAAAATCAGCATTCTTGAACTGACCGCCCTGGGCCGTTAGGTTCCAGGCCTGAGCGCCAACAAAGCTGGCACCCACTGCGCTTACACCCCGCATTGCGGTTTGTTGCAGGCTCGCCCGATTGAGATTGGCCCCATCCAGTTTGGCATTGTCCATCTTCGCCTGATCTAGTCGTGCATGTCGCAGGTCAGCGCCGCGCAAGTCTGCACCCACAAGGTCGGCCTTGCGCAGGTCCATATGGCGCAGGTCAACATTGCGCAGGTCAACGCCAGGACAGCGAGTGCCGGGCATCAAAGCACAACCGTTCACGGTGACCACATCTTCCTCCGCGAGGTCGGCATCTTGCGCGGCAAGAGGTTGGGCAGCGATGATCCCTAAAACGAGAAAGCTTGTGGCAAATAGCGATTTCATTGTTTCAGCTCCCATGGCAACGCCCGGTCGTGCCGGGCGTGCCTCAAGGTTTAAAGGAGTTAAGGGTTCAACGCTTGGCGCTGCTGGTATCCCAGCTAGGTAGTTTGAATACCCAGAACGAACCGCCCTGTGCAACGGGCTTGGTCAGCTCGGCCATCTCGCCACCCCAGAGTGGCACTGCGCCGCCGTAGCCAGTGGTAACACCGATGTACTGCTCACCATCCATTTCCCAGGTGATAGGCGGTGAGATGATTCCGGTGCCGGTCTGGAACTTCCAGACTTCCTTGCCGGTTTTGGCGTCGAAGGCCTTGAAATAGCCGTCACCCGTTCCGGTAAAGACCAGGTTGCCCGCAGTCGCCAGCACGCCAGCCCAGAGCGGCAGAGGTTCCTTGTGTTCCCACTCGACCTTACCGGTAGTGGGGTTCATCGCACGCAGGATGCCGACATGGTCATCAAACATGCGTTTGATCCGGAAGCCCATGCCCAGGTAGGCAGAGCCCTTGTTGTAGCTAACTTCTTCGGTCCAGTAGTCCTCTTTCCAGTGATTGGCTGGCACATAGAACAGCCCGGTATCCTGGCTGTAGGCCATGGGGTTCCAGTTTTTGCCACCCAGGAACGGCGGTGATACTTCTACCGCTTCGCTGCGTTCCTGGCCGGGCTCCAGCCGAGCGGGACGCTGCCCTTTATTTTCTACTGGGCGGCCGGTCTTCAGGTCGATATGGCTTGCCCAAGTGATGTTGTCGACGAAGGGGAAGGCGTTGGCCAGCTTGCCGTTATTACGATCCACGACATAAAAGAAGCCGTTGCGATCCGCATGAGCGGTGGCCTTGAGCGTTTTTCCGGCCTTGTCCTTGTAATCAAACAGCACCAGTTCGTTGTTACCAGAGAAATCCCAGGCGTCGTTGGGCGTGTGCTGGTAGAACCACTTGACCTCACCGGTGGTGGCGTCAACGCCGACCTGGCCGGAGGTGTAGAGGCTGTCGTAATCAGACGGTTTGCCGTCTTTGGAGGTACGCGCCCAGCCATTCCAGGGCGCAGGATTGCCAGCGCCGATAATAATGGTATTGGTCTCTGCATCGAAACTGGCGCTCTGCCAGGGTGCGCCGCCACCCTGGCTCCAGGCCTCAACCTTGCCAGTGGGCGAGTTCGGATCATCCGGCCAGGATGGTGCTTTTACGTCACCCGTGGGCGTGCTGTCTTTGCCGTTCAGGCGGCCCATATGGCCTTCAACGAAGGGCCGCATCCAGAGTTCCTTGCCGGTTTCCGGATCGCGGGCGAAGAGCTTGCCCACCACACCGAATTCGTCGCCGGAGGAGCCGTGGATGAGCATAACTTTGCCGGATTTCTGATCTTTGACGATGGTAGGTGCACCGGTCATGGTGTAACCGGCCTGGTGGTCACCGAATTTTTCACGCCACACAACCTTGCCGGTATCCTTGTTCAGCGCCACCACGCCAGCATCCAGCGTGCCGAAGAATACATTGTCGCCATAGATCGCGGCCCCCCGATTGACCACGTCACAGCAGGGACGGATGTCATCAGGCAGGCGGTGGGCATAGCTCCACAGGCGTGCGCCGGTCTTGGCGTCCAGGGCGAAGATACGCGAGTAGGAACCGGTTACGTAAATCACGCCTTCATGAATGATCGCCTGGGATTCCTGGCCGCGCTGTTTTTCATCGCCGAAGGAATAGGACCAGGCTGGGGTCAACTTGTAGATGTTGTCGCTATTGACCTGGTTTAGCGGGCTCCAGCGCTGGGCGTTGGTCCCCATGCCGTATTGCAGCACGTTATGGGTCGAAGTGTGATCGTTGGCTATATCGTCCCAGGTGACAGGCTTGGCCATAGCATGGGGCGCAGCCAGGGCGATACTGGCGGCCATCGCCAGACACTTGACGGCCTGGGCGAGTGGGCTTGGAGCAGGAAGCGTTCTTGTTCTCATGGCAGTGTTTCCTTGTTGTTGGAGGAGGGCAGCAATGCTGGTCCACGTCACCATCTTGGTCAGTCGTCTTTTCTGCTGATACGGAAAATGACCCGGTCTTTGCGGGAAAAACACCCGGTTAGCTGGCGCTTGGGATGCCCTCAATCGGAGCGCTACTTTGGGGGGAATAAATCAATGCTTTCGGCTATTTTTTGTTCCGAAACAGGCCTTACATGCCGGCAAAATCGGTCCTGGCAGTGTCCAGACGGCTGAAGTGCTTAATACCAACGAACTAATTTGCGACCACCAAAGCAGCATTGGGGTTAGGTCGGTGCGTTCCTACCATGGCCCTCGGATACTCAAATAATGATCCGTGCCTGACACGGCCGAGAGGTGAGCCAAATGATGCATTTCAAACAAGCCCTGAAGATAAGCGCGCTGGGATTACTATTGGCTTCTGGCCAGGCCCTGGCACACGGCAACGTCACGCCGCAGTCGGTGGATACCAAGAACCTGGAAAAGTTAGGCGATGAATGGGTCGAAACCAACCCCTATCGTGATCACCCGCAGCACGACCTGGCAGTGAAAATAGGTGCTTCCGCCTACAACCAGAACTGTGCGGCATGCCATGGCCTGGAGGCGATATCCGGAGGTATGACCCCCGACTTGCGTGAGCTTGAGTCCGGCGATTATGGTGATGAGTGGTTTAAGGAACGGGTCGTCAATGGCGCCGTGCGCGACGGCCGGGTGTATATGCCGCGTATGGGCGATGTGCTCAGCCAGGAGGCTCTGTGGGCCATCCGTACCTGGTTGGAAACTGTTGCAGTAGAGCAATAAAACATGCGCCGCCTGGGCATTCTCGGCTTGTGGTGCTGTTTGTTGCTGGCGCTGCCGGCGCACGCATTTAACATCACGCATATTCGCGACCATGATGAAATTATCGAGTCCGGATATCTTAAGGTGGCTGTCTACGAAGACTATCCCCCTTATAGCTTTATGCAGGATGGCCAGCCCCGAGGCGTCGACGTCGAGCTGGCCAAGGTGCTGGCTGCCGAGCTGGCGGTGGAGTTGCGACTGCAATGGATGACGCCGGACGAAACCTTCGACGGTGATCTGCGCAACCACCTGTGGAAAGGCCACTACCTGCGTCCCGGTCAGATCGCCGACGTCATGTTGCGTGCACCCAACGACAAGGCGTACAGCACCATGCGTGATGATCTGGGCCTGCCTGCCCACGAGCTGATTCACATGTTCGGCGCGTATCAGCAGGAGCGTTGGCAAGCCGCCTATGACCCGAAAAAGATCGACGCAGTACCCAGTATTGCTATCTTTCAATACCATCCCGTCGGCGTTGAGGAGGATTCGATTCCCTCGTTCTACTTGGCCAGTGTCATGAACGGCCAACTAAGCAAAATGACCCATCATTACCGCAGTCTGGCTCTTGCCTTCGAGGCCATGGAGGCCGGGGAGGTGCACGCGGTCATGGGCACGCAGGCCGAGATTGACTGGCTGCTTGCCGAACATGCCGATGCCGGCATGCAGTTGACCGAGAATGCCTATCCGAATATGGGCAAACAGGTCTGGGACCTGGGGATGGCAGTCCATGACTCCAACCGCCAGTTGGCCTATGCCTTGGGTGATATTGCTGAAGCCATGGTGCTCGATGGGCGCATGGCCGCGCTCTATGCCGAGTATGGTTTGCGTTACATGTTGCCGAGTTATTACGCCGATATCTGAACCGGTTTCATGCTTGCCGGCTTGCATGGCAGTCTTGCTGTGCAGCCGGCTTTTTTTTGCCTGAGATCAGGGTATTGCTACCAAGTGATGAGGTAAATCACCCCTGGGTTGCATTGTTGAGAAGATCCTTGCGGCGAACAATCAGGGCCTGAGGCGGGAAAATTTCCCGGTTCTTCGCTGACTCGACCATCACAACAATACATCTCTGAGGTAGCAGCAATGACACACCGCTCATCCTTCGCCTTGACCGCCCTGGTAACCGCCATGAGTTTTTCCGGTTTGGCTGTCGCCGGCGTCACCTATGACGATATCAACAACGACGCGACCACCACTGACTCCATTGTCTCTTACGGCATGGGTACTCAGGGCCAGCGTTATAGCCCACTGACCATGCTCAACGACACCAACGTAGGCCAGTTGCAGCCCGCATGGGCGTTCTCGCTGGGTGGTGAAAAACAGCGCGGCCAGCAAGCACAACCGATGATCAAGGACGGGGTGATGTATATCACCGGCTCCTACTCGCGCGTGTTTGCGGTCGATGCGCGCACCGGCAAGAAGCTCTGGCAATACGACGCTCGTCTGCCAGACGGCATCATGCCCTGTTGCGATGTGATCAACCGCGGCGTGGCCTTGATCGATGATCTGGTGATCTTCGGTACGCTCGATGCCAAGCTGGTGGCCCTGCACAAGGACACCGGCAAAGTGGTCTGGCGCAAGACCGTAGCTGACTACAAGGCAGGCTATGCGATTACTGCGGCGCCGCTGATCGTCAATGGACGGTTGATTACCGGCGTGTCGGGCGGCGAGTTTGGTGTCGTCGGCAAGATTGAAGCCTACGACCCCACCAACGGCGAGCTGCTCTGGACTCGGCCGACCATCGAAGGTCACATGGGTTATACCTACAAAGATGGTAAAGCCATCGAGGCAGGTATTTCCGGTGGCGAAGCCAACAAGACCTGGCCGGGCGATTTGTGGAAGACTGGTGGTGGCGCGCCTTGGCTGGGCGGTTTCTACGATCCGGAAACCAATCTGCTGCTATTCGGCACCGGTAACCCGGCGCCCTGGAACTCGCACATGCGCAAGGGCGACAACCTCTACAGTTCATCACGCCTGGCACTCAACCCCGACAACGGCACCATCACCTGGCATTTTCAGACCACTCCGAATGATGGCTGGGACTATGACGGGGTAAACGAGCTGGTGTCGTTCAACTACAAGGAAGGCAACAAGGAAATCAAGGCCGCCGCGACCGCTGACCGCAATGGCTTCTTCTATGTGCTGGATCGGACCAATGGCAAGTTCATCCGCGGCTTTCCCTTCGTTGACACCATTACCTGGGCCAAGGGGCTAGACAAGAACGGCCGGCCGATCTACAGCGAGGATCACCGTCCGGGTGCGCCTACAGAGTCCGGCGAGCAAGGAACCACCGTTTACGCAGCTCCCGCGTTCCTCGGCGGCAAGAACTGGCAACCCATGGCCTACAGTCAAGACACCGGCCTGTTCTACGTGCCGTCCAACGAATGGGGCATGGATATCTGGAATGAAAGCACCGCTTACAAAAAGGGTGCGGCCTACCTGGGCGCCGGCTTCACTATCAAACCGATTCATGACGACTACATTGGCGTACTCAGAGCCATGGATCCCAAGACCGGTAAGGAAGTCTGGCGCGTGAAGAACCCGGCGCCATTCTGGGGCGGGGTGCTCAGTACCAAAGGTAATTTGGTCTTTACCGGCAATCCGGAAGGTTACCTGATGGCCTTCAACGCCAAAAATGGCGAGAAGCTGTGGGAGTTCAACACCGGCTCTGGCGTCATCGGCAACCCGGTTACCTGGGATATGGACGGCGAACAATACGTATCTGTGCTGTCTGGCTGGGGCGGTGCAGTGCCCTTGTGGGGCGGCCAGGTGGCCGAGATCGTCAAGGACTTCAACCAGGGCGGCATGCTGTGGACGTTCAAAATACCCTCATCCGCTACGCTGACCAAGCGTTGACCTGATGGGTTGACTAGCAAGAGGTACGAGGGTCGGCTAGCCGACCCTTTTTTGTGGAACGCCTTCCAGACTCCCGGATGCACAACACCCACCCTCAGCGCAGGCATTCAGGCAGCTATTTGTCTCAGCGATGTAGTCCTAATGGCGCTCTTCCCAGCCGCTGATCATCGCTTTGAGATATGCCAGGGGCGTGTGTCCCGTGGTGGCGAGGTACAGATGCACAATCAGGAAGATAAGCATCAGAAAAGCCGCAAACGTATGAACCAGTGCAACCTGCTCAAGGTTCAACCATTCGGGCATATGCTGGGCCAACTTACCCCAGAACAGATAAAGCAGGCCGCTGAGCCAAATCAGCGGGTTGATCAGTAGCAGTACCCCCAGATAAGCGATGCGCTGGACTGGATTGTGCTTGCGCTCCTGAGTGACTTTGTAGGGGTGCGGGGCGCCGGTAAAAATGCCGTGGGCGTAGTACAGCGCCACACGCTGAATGTTGCTCAGCGTTGGGATGTACTGCCGCCATTGGCCAGTGGTGACATGCCAGAAAATGGCGAATACCCAGAGCCCTATCAACAGCCACGCGGCACTTTCATGTAGCGTAACTGCCGTACGGAAATCCAGCAGACTGTGACTGCCGTGGATGGCGAAGCCGCTGAACAGCAGCGTGATAATCAACGCCGCCTGCGACCAGTGCCAGAAGCGTTCAAAGCGCGTGAACAGATAGAGGCGTTCGCTCATCTCAGAGTTTCCTTCTGCGCCGATAGGTAAGAATGCGTAGCCCGCCATGCAGCAATACGCCGAGCATGGCCAGGCCGGCCAGGGCAAAGCCGGCGGTGTCCAGCCGGGTGCTGCGATCCTTGCCCGGCAGCCAAATGCCGGGCACGTCGGCCAGGCGGCTCACTCTGGAATGGCATTGGGCGCAGTCCAGCGCCTGCTCTGCAGGTGCAACCATATGGGTGATAGGCCAGAGCATCTCGGTATCGACGAAGCCGAACTCGCCGCTGTAGGGCGAGTCATTCGCCTCTGCTCCCGCTTGCAAGGCCTTGGCCCAGTCAAAGTTGTACCAGAAGGCGGTCTCATCGGGCACGGCGGTATGCGGTACCAGTAGGTTAAGGTGTACCTGATCGTATGGCTGGCGGCCGTGGAAGGTTTTTACCGGCCATATGCGCGAATCTGCAGCCCCTGGAGTGCCGTGGAATACGTTGATCGGCACCCTTGTGGTCGGGTCGATGCGCGTGTCTGGCTGAACATAGGTAACCCGGCCGTCAAACCACAGGTAGTCGGGTACCAGGTTTTCACCCAGTACGAAGTCGCCCTTGCGGCTGTCATAGATCAGGTGGCCCTTAGCGTCCCGGGTCTGGTACGGGTTGCCCGTTGCATCCATCTTGCCTGCGGTGGACCAGTCCCAGGCCATCTTGGTGGGCACTCCGCCACGGGCGAAAGTTGGGATGTGGCAGGTCTGGCAGGCGAGGGTGCGTGTGTGTTCATTTAGACGCCCAGCGTGCAGGGGGTTGTCTTGGTGCGGGCGATCGCCATGGCAGGCTTGGCAAGTGGAGGGATTGCGCGCGCTGTGTTCGCCGCGAATGATGGGCGCGTGCGGGTCTGCAGCCGTTACGCTGATACGGCTGCCGGCGATTTGGTGCTGTTCAGCGACATGGCAGGTAGAGCAACTGAAATCGAGTCCGTCGCTAGCCATGTGCACGTCGAGACTGCGCGGCGGATCGTTCAGCGACGAATCGAGATCGCCATGCTTCACCCCGTCGCCGCCTCCGCCGTAATAATGACAGGTGCCACAGGTCTGACGAGAGGTTTCGCCGATGGCCCGCGCCACTGCAGCCAGGTCAACCGGGTCAATGAATATGCCGGAGCCGGGTGCGGTTTCGCTGCGTACCAGGGGTGGGTGGCCAGCCAGGCCGGCGAGCTTCAGGTAGTTGCCGGTATTGTGACAGGCCAGGCAATCGACCTTGCTCTGGTTGGTGAAGTCGAAATCGGCATCCTTCCATCCGTAGCCAACATGGCAGGATTGGCAAAACGCCTCATTGGAGCGGTCACCTATGCAAAAGCCGTTCAGCATGGTTTTTTTACCCAAGCGCTGGCCAGTATCCGGGTTGAGATAGTCCCAGGTCCAATGGCGGGTTTGCATCACTTGTTCAGCCGCCTTGGTATGGCAGCCGAGGCAGGCGCGGGTAACCTCTTCGCCACTGGCGAAGGGCCCTTGCAGCTCCTTAAACAGGCTGTGATCGGCAGTGGCGGCCAGTGTCAGCCCTGGCATTAGCAGGGTAATCCAGAGCAGCCAGACCGATACCCGCTTTGAACTCGTCATCAGTACCTCTCGCCATTGCAAACCGGGTGTGAGTTAACGGCTATTGTTTAACTGTAGTTCAGTTTAGCCTGCATCCTCACGGTCATCCTGGGCCCGCAGGAACAGGTTAGTCCTCGGTAACCAGCCCCATGGGCAAGTCATTGTCATCAGGAAAGTGCATGGCGATCTCCTGCAGGGCGGTGGCTAGCAGTTCTTCGACCACGGGATGATAAAACGGCAGTTGCAACAGACTCTGCGCCGTTTCGCCACGCTGGATTGCCCAGGCCAGCAGGTGGGCCAGGTGTTCACCGCTGTTGCATAGCAAAGCTGCTCCCCGCAGCTGGCCGGTATCGCGGTCGGCATAGATGTTCAGCAGGCTGTTTTCGCCACCGAGAATGCGCAGCCGGCCGTTGCTCTCACCTGAGGCACTACCGATCAATAGCTGGTGCGGATCCAACTGACTCAGCCGTGCGCCAACTGAAACGACATCCGGGTTAGCAAACACGATCCCCAGTGGCACCCTGCGCCGAAAGCGCGTGCGCAGCTGGCGGGCGGCATTGTAGCCGGCGATGCTGCCGTCATCGGCGGCTTCGTGCAGCAGCGCGAGCTGGCCGTTGGCGTCACCAGCAATAAACACTGGCCAGTCCCCGAGTTGCAGGGTGGCGGGATCGAACAGCGGTACTCCGTGCTCGTCCACGGCAATGCCGGCGTCGGCCAGGTTCAAGCCGTCGGTGTTGGGTCGGCGGCCGATGGCTACCAGCAGCAGGTCGACCTCGGCAGCCCGTTCGCCGGAGCGCAACATCACGCCCTGTTCGGTCCGCTCCACAGTGGCTGGAGGCCCCAACCACAAGGTCATTTCCTTTGCGAAGTGTTCTTCTGCGCGGGCCGCCACTTGCGGGTCATCAATGCCTGCCAGGTTACTACCGCCGACCGCAGTCACTTGCACGCCCAGGCGAGCAAGTGCCAGACCCATCTCCAAGCCAATAGCGCCAAGACCTAACACCCCGATCCGCTGCGGTAGTTGCTCGAGTTCGAACAGTTGGTCGGTCGTCACCAGGCGATCGCGTACGGGGCTGAGCCAGGCTGGCATCTGCGGCCGTGAGCCGGTGGCAATTACCACCGCATCGGCGCGCACGCGCTGCACACCCTGGCTAGTGCTCACCTCCAGCAGAGTCGGTTCGATAAAACGCGCGCGGCCTTCAATCAGTTGCTCGCCTGCAGCTGTGCGTGCCTTCTGAGCCGCCTTATTGGAAAAGTGATCACGCTGGGCGCGCAACGCCGCCCAGGTGCGCGCCAAATCCAATTGCGGGGTTTCGCCGCCACTCATGCCAAAGTGGTTCATCTCGGGTCGCGCCTGCCACAGCGCGGCTGCATGCAGTGCCACCTTTGATGGCATGCAACCCACCCGTGCACAGGTGGTGCCCAACGGACCGTGGTCGATCAGGACGAAACTGCGCCCGGCACGGCGTACTTCGCGCAAGGCGTAGAGGCCTGCGGTACCGGCTCCAATGATGGCAACTGCGGTGCGGATTTCGGGAAGCATGGCAAACAACTCCTGGGGCAAAATACAAACAACTCAGCCCCGGCGCGCGCTGGTAAGCACGTGGCGGGGCTGAGCGCTCAACAAGTGACGAGCTTTACAGCGACTTGGTGGAGAAGTACCAGTCGGTGGTTTCATAGCCTTCTGTTGCACGCTTCTCGGCGTCTTCAGCGGTTTTGGGTGGCGGCACGATGACCGGCTTGCCGGGGCACCAGTTCTCCGGTGTGGCCACGCCATGGGTGTCTGAAGTTTGCAGGGCTTCCAGCAGACGCAGGAACTCGTCAACGCTGCGACCGTTGCTCATCGGGTAGTAGACCATAGCCCGCAGGATGCCCTCGGGATCGATAAAGAAAGTCGCCCGCACCGCCTGGGTGTCGGCGGCGCCGGGATGCACCATGCCGTAGGCACTGGCCACTTTCATCGAGATGTCTTCGATGATCGGGAAGGGGATCTCCACGCCGAACTTCTCCTTGATGTTGCGCATCCAGGCTAGGTGGGAGAACAGGCTGTCGATGGACAGACCGAGCAACTCGCAGTTCATAGCGGTGAACTTCGGGGCTGCTTGGGCAAAGGCGATGAACTCGGTGGTACAGACTGGAGTGAAGTCGGCCGGGTGGGAGAACAGGACCAGCCACTTGCCACGGTAATGTTCCAGCGAACGGTCGCCGGAGGTAGTGCGTGCGGTAAAGGCCGGAGCGGGTTCGTTCAGCCTTGGGAAGGTCATTTGTACAGTGTTTTCCATGATGTTTACCTCTGGGTAGTGGTACGGGACATCTGCTGTGTCAGCGCTCGCTGGATGCTTTTTATACCCCTGGGGGTATTGCGCTTTGACTAGACTAACAACACTCAGCCGGGATGCGGTCAAAGGTTTTCTATCGATGGCATAGCTGATATCAATGCCTGAGAAAAGGCCGGTTCAGCTTATGCCAGCCGGCAGAAGCCTTTAGCGGCCAATGCCGATCGACGGACGGTTTTTGGCTTCAGTCGAACGCCGGCAGAGCTGGCTTGACCACGGGCTTGCCCGCCTCACACCAGGCCTCGAAGCCGCCCTGGATCGACACCACCTGCAGGTAACCCATCTCCTGCAATGATTGTGCGGCCAGCGCCGCACGGCCGCTGTTCTTGCAATACAGCACCAGCTTGAGGTCGCGTGCAGACAGCTCGGGGTCGTTGCTCAGTTTGAATTCCAGGAGGCCGCGAGGAATGTGAATGGCCCCCGCAATATGGCCGGCATGAAACTCATCGGCTTCGCGCACATCGACCACTACATCGGCTTCGCGAATGGCGGTGTCGGCATCCTGCAATGCGATCTCATGGATGCGGGTTTTGGCGTCGGTTACCAGGTCGTGAGCAGTTTTCATCAGGGTGTCCTATGGGCGAGAGGCTGGGTAGATAGCGGATGGGTCACTTGCGGGGCCAGGGTTTTCAGCGCGTCAAACTGGCTGATAAAGACCTGCCCACCAAAATGCTCGAGGAAGCTGGAACGGCGCAGTTGATCCATCACCGGGCCTTTAACCTCGGAAAGGTGCAATTGCACACCGGCTGTTTGCAGGCGCTCAACGATGGTCTCCAGCGAATCCAGAGCGCTGGCATCAATCAGGTTGACCCCAGAGCACATCAGTACCAGGTGGCGGACCTGCGGGCGGCTGGCAATGAGCTCGCTGATCCGGTCTTCAAGGTAGCGGGCGTTGGGGAAATACAGGCTCTCATCGACCCGCACAGACAGCACGCTGGGCGACTCGATCACGGCAAATCGTTCGACATTGCGAAAATGCTCGCTGCCTGGCACCTGGCCGACCACGGCCATATGTGGCTGGCTGGTGCGCCAGAGAAACAGCAACAGCGAGAGGCCCACGCCGATCAGAATGCCGGCTTCGACACCAATCAGCAGCACGCCGAGCAGGGTGGCCAGTTGTGCAGCGCCATCCTGGCGCGAGTAGCGCCAAGTGCGGCCCAGTGAACCGAGATCGACCAGGCTGAGCACGGCGACGATGATGGTCGCGGCCAATACCGCATGCGGCAGATTGTGTAGCAGCGGGGTCAGCAGCATCACGCTGAGGGCAATGCCGATGGCGGTGAACACGCCGGCCATGGGTGTCTGCGCGCCAGCATCGTAGTTGACCACCGAGCGGGCAAAACCGCCGGTAACCGGAAAGCCGCCACTGAAGGCCGCGCTGAGATTGGCGGTACCCAGGCCGAGCAGTTCGTTGTCGGGCTCGATGCGCTGGCGGCGTTTGGCGGCCAGGGTCTGGCCAACAGAAACAGACTCGACAAAGCCCACCAGGCTGATCAGCAGCGCTGCGGGTAATAGTTGTAGCGCCAGCTCAAGGTCTAGCGTGGGTAGTGCCAGCCCGGGCAAGCCCTGGGGGATAGCGCCGACCACTTTGACCCCGGCCTGATCGAGCTGCAGCCAGGACACCGCCACAATCGCCACCACAATCGCCAGTACCGGCCCAGCCTTGGCCAGGTTGCCGGCCGTATGAGCGGATAGCCCCAGCCGTTGCAGCGCCGGTTTTAGCCGTGCCCGCGCCCACCACAACCAGGCCAGACTGAGCAGGCCAATCAGCAGGGTTTGCCAATGCATAGCAGGTAAACCTTGCCAAAGCTGCGGGATAATCTGCAGCAGGCTAACGCCCGAGGCGGAGATACCGAATAGGTGCTTGAGTTGGCCGATGGCGATCAGAATACCGGAGGCGCTGATAAAACCGGACACCACCGGGTGGCTGAGAAAGTTGGCAAGAAACCCCAAGCGCAAAAACGCCATGCCGCTGAGCAGCAGCCCAGACAGCAGGGCCAGGAGCATGGCCGCGCCTATGTAGGCTTCGCTGCCCGCCGGGAACAACGGCGCCAGCGCTGCGGCGGTCATCAGCGAAACCACCGCCACGGGCCCCACCGCCAGCGTGCGGCTGGAACCAAAGAGCGCATAGGCCAGCAGCGGCAGAATACTCGCATACAGCCCCATCACTGGGGGCAAACCGGCGAGCATGGCATAGGCCAGGCTCTGCGGGATCAGCATCAGCGTCACGATCAGCGCGGCCATGCCATCCTGGGTTGCTTTGCTGCGGTTGTAACGCCGCCCCCAGGTGAGGCAGGGGAGCCAGTGGCTCAGTTTCATTTACCTTGTTCCTTACCAAAATCACAGGCTGCTGCTGCTTCAACGGCTGCAGGTTCATGCGGCAGGCGCTTGGGCTTGGCCAGCCATTCGCGGCCACGCAGCATCATGTCGAAGTAGATACTGGGCATCAATTTCACCTTGAGGTCCCAGGCCGAACGACGCGGCACGGTCGGGTCAAGAGGGAAGGTCGGCAGCAGCTTGCCGCCGTAGCCAAACTCAGCCAGCACCACCTTGCCGCGCTCGACGGTCAACGGGCATGAGCCATAACCGTCATAGAGCGCGCGCGGGCCTTTGCCAGCGAGCACGGCGATGACGTTTTCGGCCACCACCGGCGCCTGCTTGCGCACCGCGGCTGCGGTTTTGGCATTGGGTGCGGCGCACACATCACCCAGGCTGAAGAGATTGCCGTAGCGCGGATGGCGCAGGGTTTCGTGATCGGCTTCAACCCAGCCCTCGGCATTCGCCAGCGGGCTTTGGCGGATAAACTCCGGTGCGCGCTGGTTGGGCACGGCATGCAGGAAGTCGAAGGACTTTTCGATCACCTGGGTATTACCCGTTGCATCAACCTGGTTAAACCAGGCCTTACGCGCCGGACCATCGACAGCGGTCAAGGTAGTGTTGAAATTCAGCTGAGCGTTGTAGCGCTCGACGTATTTCATCAACGGCGGCACGAAGGCAGGTACGCCGAACAGCACGGCACCGGCGGTGCAGAACTCCACATCGATATCCGGCAGTACGCCTTGCTTTTGCCACCAGTCGCAAGACAGGTACATGGCCTTCTGTGGCGCCCCGGCACATTTGATCGGCATTGGCGGCTGGGTAAATAGCGCGCGGCCATGGCGCAAGCTCTGCACCAGTTGCCAGGTATAGGGCGCCAGCTCGAACTGATAGTTCGAGGTCACGCCATTCTTGCCGAGGGTCTCCTTCAGCCCTTCGACCGCATCCCAATGCAGACTCAGCCCCGGGCAGACGATTAATGCGCGATAGCCGACCCGGTTGCCATCTTCGAGCACAACGCATTGCTGCTCAGGCTCAAAGCCAGCCACGGCGGCACGAATCCACTGCGCACCATGGGGAATGCACAGCGCCATCGAACGTTCGGTGCGCGCGCGATCAAAAATACCCGCGCCTACCAGTGTCCAGCCGGGCTGGTAGTAGTGATGCTCGCGTGGCTCGACCACTGCAATACGCAGGTGAGGCTCACGCTGCAAGAGGCTGGCCGTGACCGCACAACCGGCTGCTCCACCGCCCACCACCAGTACGTCGTAGCGTTGGGTTGGTGAGGTACTGGTTTGTGGCACGGTTACGGGGGCTTTCTGCCAGCGCTGCTCCAGGCGTTGAGCCAGGCCGCTGATGTCATAACCGCTGGCCCGTGCGCTATTGAGCAGCACCACGGGATCCAGGTGATGGGCTTCGCTCAGAGCCCAGAGGCTGGTCGAGCGCGTACCGGTGCGGCAGAACGCCAATACCGGGCCGCGCACCTGGTTGAGCAACTCGGTAAAGGCGCTGACATCGGCATCGCTGATCTGCCCGGAAACGACTGGCAGGTAGTGGTACTCAAGGCCGCTGGCCTGCGCTGCAGCCTCCATATCCGCTGAGCTGGGCTGGCCTTCGCCCTCATTATCGGGGCGATTGTTGATCACGCTGCGAAAACCAGCGGAGGCCAGGGTGCCCATGTCCGCAGGTTGCAATTGCGCCGCCACTGCGATGAAGGGGCTTAGGTGTTTCAGCGTATCCATGGTCAGTACCTCAGAGCACGTCGAGGGGGATTTTCAGGTAGCGGATACCGTTATCCTCGGCTGGCGGCAGCTCCCCGGCGCGCATGTTCACCTGCACCGACGGCAGGATCAGGGTCGGCATGCCCAGGGTGGCGTCACGGGCGCTACGCATCGCGACGAAGTCCGACTCATTAATGCCCTCGTGCACATGCACATTGTGCGCACGCTGTTCCGCGACGGAGGTCTGATAGAGAAACTCATCGCGCCCTGGTGCCTTGTAGTCGTGGCACATAAACAGGCGCGTTGCATCTGGCAGGGCGAACAACTTGCGGATCGACTGGAACAGCGTGTGCGAGTCGCCACCGGGGAAATCGCAGCGCGCGGTGCCGTAGTCCGGCATAAACAGAGTATCGCCAACAAATCCGGCATCGCCGATCAGGTAGGTCATGCAGGCCGGGGTATGGCCTGGGGTGTGGATGGCACGGGCCTGGACGTTACCCACCTGGAAGGTGTCGCCGTCCTTGAACAGGTGGTCGAACTGGCGGCCATCAGTGGCGAACTCAGTGCCGGCATTAAACAGCTTGCCGAAGGTGTTCTGCACGATGGTGATGTTCTCACCAATCGCCAACTGGCCGCCCAGTTCGCGTTTCAGATAGGGCGCGGCCGAAAGGTGGTCAGCGTGCACATGGGTTTCCAGCAACCAGTCGACCTGCAGTTGCTGGTCTTTTACATACTGGATCAGGCGATCAGCACTGTCATGCGCGGTGCGCCCGGACGCGGGGTCGTAGTCCAGTACTGAATCGATGATGGCGCAGCGCTTGGTGCTGGGGTCGGTGACCACATAGCTGTAGGTGTAGGTGGCAGGATCAAAAAATGCTTCGACGTTGGCTTGCATGGCAGTGCTCCTTCTCAGATACCCCAAGGGGTATGTATTTAAGAAAGATCGTAACTAATTTTTGGTTCTATGCTTAGATTAAAATGGAATATAGCGGGCTAGGCTTGTCTTCTTCTGTCATAGCTGGCACCTATCTGCATGAAATGCTTAGGTTTATTCATGACTTAAACCATAGTCTTAGATGCAGCTTGAGTTTCCAGGAAACGCATTGATACACAATGCGCACCGGCGCTAATCAAACACAGCCGCAGGTTGTTCGGTTATATTGCGCTAGCTGATGTGCAGCCTATCGATGCAGCTGCAGGCAATCATGAGAGTGCATATGAATAACCATGAAGCAAAAAGCCGCGATGCCATCCTCAAACGCCTTGCCCGAGTGGAAGGGCAGGTGCGCGGTATCCACGCGATGATCCTGCGTGGGGAAGAATGCGAGGCCGTTGCTCAGCAGTTCAGCGCGGCGCGCAAGGCGCTCGACAAGGCCTACCAGGAGATGCTGGTATGCCTGGCTGAGGATGCCATCCTCGACCCAGATCAGAGCAACGCCGAGAAGCTGACACAGCTGCGGGCCATCTTCACCAAATACACCTGAGTGTTGTTCACTCAGGGCAGCGCCTCGCTCAGGGGCGATACATCTTTTCCGCGTTCATCTTGGTGCTCCAGGGCAACCCGCTGTTCTGCCAGCCACCTTGCAGCCGCATACCGGCCTGTGGCCCGTCCTTGAGGCTGGGGCCCTGGAATCCGTCGATCACGTAACGTGCGTTAGGGAAGCCGTTGGCGCGCAAAAATTGGGCGCTGGGCTCGCCGCGTTCGCTACCCGAACGGCACAGGGTGATTATCTCGGCATCATGGCTCAGCCCGCGCTTGTCCAGCTCGGCGCTAATCTCGGCAATAAAGTTGGGGTTCTGGGCGACCTGATAAGACCCCCGGTCGTCATCCCAAACGCTGCGATCGACCAGCAGGTAGGGCACATTGACGTGAACGGAATCGGTAAAACCGACGAACATGATCTCCACCGGATCGCGGACATCAACGAATAACATAGTGGCATCAGCTTGTTCGGTTCGAGCGTGCACTTGCTCGGCGCTGACGGCGATATCAACAGCGTGTGCGCTCAAGCTCAACAGGCTCAGACAGGTTGCAGCGATCAGGTGTTTCATGATGATTGTCCTTGTCAGTGGTCATTAGGGTATAGCGGCAATGCTGTCGCGTAGCTTAGCACTATACCCCTGGGGGTAATTGATCAAGCTCAAGCATAACGGCTTTTCAGCTTGATGCTTAGCGCTTTTTTGCGCTAAAGCCTCCGCCGCCTGAGTCCTGTATCATCAGCCGCTTCAATGTCATGAATACGAAGCGACCGTGGCCACCCTCAAGTACCTCAACGGATACAGCCCCAACCTGCAACAGCAGGTTCAGCAACTGATCGACAAGAATCAGCTCGGCAGTTGGCTGGAACAGCGTTACCCGCCGCAAGCCCAGCACCTGATCCAATCCGACGCCGCGCTGTACGACTACACCCAGCGCCTCAAGCAACAGCACATGCGTAGCAGCAACCCTGTCAGCAAAGTGTTCTTTGATACGCGCATGCACGTCATCGACAACGCCCTGGGCCTGCACCAGTTTGTCAGCCGTGTGCAGGGCAGCAAGCTCAAGCGCAAGAACGAAATCAAAGTCTCCGCCATCCTCAAAACCCTGCCCGAACCGCTACTGCGAATGGTCGTGGTGCATGAGCTCGCGCACCTGCGCGAGAAAGAGCACAACAAAGCCTTTTACCAGCTGTGCCAGCATATGGAGGCGGACTATCACCAGTTGGAGCTGGATTTAAGGTTGTTTTTGACGTTGCGGGGGTAGGGCGTTCTGCTGCCGCATCTGTCAGCCGGTTCCCAGGTGAGAACGAAGAGGCTATCCTCCCAAGATCATGTCCCGGGCAGACCATATGAGCTATCAGCCGCCATTCACCTTAACTTCCACCATCGTTCATCTGGTCGCCGAGATCAGCGAGATGGTAGGCAAGGTTTCTGCGCAACAGAATAAAGAGAAGGATCTAAGGTTACGGCGTATCAACCGTATCAGGACAATCCAGGGATCGTTGGCGATAGAGGGTAATACTCTTAGCGAAGCACAAATCACAGCCATTCTTGAGGGCAAGCGAGTCCTTGCAACGCCCCGCGAGATTCAGGAAGCCCGTAATGCCATCAAGGCCTACGAGGGGCTGTTAACCTGGCAGGCAACTAGCGAACAGCATCTGTTGCAGGCGCATTCAGTCATGACTCTGGGTCTGGTGGATGACCCAGGTGTTTATCGACGCGGCGGCGTAGGTGTTATGAAAGGCGATCAGGTAATCCATATGGCGCCACCGGCTGATCGTGTTGCCATTTTGATGCGGCAGTTGATGGAATGGATCGGAGCTACGGACCATCATCCCCTGATCGTCAGTAGCGTGTTTCATTATGAGTTCGAGTTTATACATCCGTTTAGTGATGGTAACGGACGTATGGGTCGGTTGTGGCAAACCCTGATACTTAGTCATTGGAATCCTCTACTAGGGTACATGCCGGTAGAAAGTATGGTGCACGAATCCCAAACGGCATATTACCAAGCGCTCAACGACAGCACCCTAAGAAGTGACTCAGCGCCCTTTATCGAGTTTATGTTGGGGATGTTGCTGAAAGCGCTGGAACAAGCCGCTGGCGCCACCCCCCAAGTTAGCCCTCAACACACCCCCCAAGTCATTCGGTTGCTGCATATACTAGAAGGCAGCATGAGTAGAGAGGAGTTGCAGCAAGCATTAGGGCTCACGGATCGCAAATCGTTTCGTGCTCGCTATCTGCTTCCTGCGTTGGCCGCAGGTTATATAGAGATGACGTCACCTGACCGGCCGAACAGCAAGCTTCAGCGGTATCGGTTAACGCAGAGCGGCAAAGCTGCACGGCTGGGGCCAAGCAACCCAATATAATCGGGAATACGGCTATTCGCGCCTCATTTCAGCGGCTGCACCTTGAACACCGCCTTGGCCGTCGCGCAGAGTTGATCATTGGAATAGATATTTGCGTCAGCAAAGCACAACGATTTACCAACACGCGACGGCGTCGCCCGCACTTCCACCCAATGCCCCACGTGCGCGGTGCCGAGAAAATCAATCGTCATACTCACGGTCACCAGCCCACCGATATTCTCCAGTTGCCTGGCGCAACTGAGCCCCATAGCATTGTCCGCCAGCGCAGACAGCAGGCCGCCGTGCACAAAACCGCGGCTGTTAACGTGCGGCGCATCTGCCAGTAAGCCAAGGCAGAAGGTAGTGTCATCGCTGGCAGCGTAGATAGGTTCCCAGGGATCGGTCAGGCCGCTGCGGCGAGTGTGAGGTTTGAAACCGGTGGGTATTGCTTGAGCGTTTTCCATGGTGAGTTCCCGGTTGATATGCAAATGACTATGTAGACCAGTCTCTATAGTTAATCGATTGGAAAAGTAATGCAAGCGGCCGTGCAAGTAGGTTTGAGGTAGGCAGACGTCGGGGCGCACGACAGGTCCGCTCGCGGAGGGCTCTTACACGTGAGCGAGCGAGAGCGACAAAGACCAGCGGCTTAGAGACAAATCTCTGCAGTAAATAGGCGCTGTTCGCATAGCGATTCGGCCGTCGGACTTTCAGCACCTTGGTCTGCGGAGCACTTTCGGTCGGTTCTGTTGAAAAATTCCCTCTGCATTTCAGAATACATAAAGTGCGTGCCTAATACTGAAATCTGAGGGATATCTGGAAATTAGCCAACGTGAATCTATCAAACCATGGTGTATCAGCAAGGCGGTTGCTACGAAGCAGAATAAGCAATTGGGTCATTCCGGTGATGTCACTCAGAGACTTATCGAACGTCCTAAGGGGCTGCGCGCTGATGGAGTAACTCTGTTCATGGTGCAAACGACCAAACAGGAACACCGGCCGCGAGAAGCTCGTGCTTGTTCTCCAGGTAAAGGTGTTGGGCCTTTGGGTTGCCGCTTGCTAAATCCGTGACATCTATATTCCACTGCCGGAGGAAGTAGCCTACGAGGCATGCCTTCAGCTCAACATGCTTGGCCTCCTCTGTTATGTCGTAATCAAGCCGAATGGTGTCCGGATGCTCGGCTGCTGGATGCGGAACAAGCCTTAAACGAACGCTATTTGTCCAATGTGCGTCGTTATCGAGCTTGGCATCTGAATGCTCCCCAGGGTGAGCGGAAGTGACTCGTGAGAGGTTGAAATCCCGAAAGTCATCATTGGCATGATCGAAGCAGCGCACATGCCAGCGCAATCCGTCATGCACCATCGCCAGTGGGGACAACACGCGCTCTCGGCGTCCACTGCTCATCGATCCGTATTCAACCGTCATCTTTCGGCCTAGGTAGATGCAACGTGTAATTGTGCTCACCAGTGATAACGGAATCTTTCTTTTGATGCTGGAACTGATCCAGCCAGTTAGACGCTTGGCATGCTCGGAGTCCATAGCGATTGCTCGCTCACCTACGAGTGAGAACAGCGCCTGATCAACGTCATGCTGGAAGTGTGGTTTACCTTCGGACAGGACGTAACACTTTTGTCGCAGGTCATAGCGCAGTACATCGGGAGCCAACCCTGAGTACAGGGACAGATCTTTCGTGGCCGCTGGTTCACTAATCCCGAAACGGGACACCAGATCTTTTCGACTGACCTGGCCGGTGAACAAGGCGAGGAACTCAATGTAGAACAATCGTTCGCGCTGGATGTCTCGTTGCTGATCCATATGTTGTCTTAGCTCGGCTTGGCTTGAGTAGCGCTGTCCAGTCTAGCAGGTGGGCATAAAAAAAGTTACAGGATAAAAAGTATGACGTAATAAAAAGTATTTGCACTGTTCTGATCCGAGCGTATAATCGTGCCTGCGGTGCCTGGTTTGGACGAGCGTTTGTCTCTTCTAGGTGCCCCCCAATCCTTGGTCCACCTTCGCTGTATAGGAGCATTTCGATGAGCCAGCGTGACAAACCCGAACACCCGCACAAACCCAATCATCCCGGCCGGCCCGAACATCCCGGTCATCCAGGGCCACCGATTGATCGCCCTAATCCTGGGAACGGTGCGCCGAAGCCACCGGCCCACCGGCCGGTGGGCTGATATGAGCGGTTGGTGGAATCGCTACCCGGTAGAGCTCGAGGCCGAGAAATCGGCTCTCGACGCGCTGGAATGCTCGTGGCGAATCGATGAGGCCGGGTGGCAAGCGGGGCGCTTAGTCATAGACATCGAGTTGCTGCATGAGGAGCAACTGTTTCGAATAACGGCGGAGTACCCGGATAGCTATCCGTACTTCCCGCCTCAAGTGACTCTGCATGAACACGTGTTGCGACGGCACCAGCATCCAGTTGGTAGGAACTTGTGCCTGTTAGCAAGAGAGGGCGAGGAGTGGCGACCGGGTCAGGACACGCTCGCGTGCCTTTTGGCGCAACAGTTCCCTGTGGTTTTGGCGATCAATGCTGCCGAATTCTCATCCGACTTCGTGGCTGAGTATGAGGATCATGTTGGGGAGCCGTTTTCATCGTTTGTATCAACTGATCCCAATTGCATGATCGTGGTGCCTGACGAAACACCAGCTGCTGAGATTGCTAGTGGGCGTTTGGTGCTTGATGTGCGAGCTACTGCTCCAGCGGCGCATGACCGATTGCTCGTCATCGGAATGATTAAGGCTGTTCATGACCTGCGAGGAAAGCCACTCATCGAAGTGGCTACTCGGGTTCCCGCGTTTTCCCAATCAATGACTGGATTTTGGCTGCGTTTGCCGGAGCGCCCCAGCGTGGAGTGTTCCCGTCATGGAGTGGAGATGGAACAGCATTTCCTTAACCTCATGAAGTCTTCTCTTCCCGAATTTGAGAAAGCCCTACGTGCTGCCAAGCCAGGCCGAACCCTCATCGCTGGTTTTGTTTATCGGGATGAGGTGGTGTGGCGAGAGAGTGCAGACGATTGGTTCTTCCTCGCAGTCCGGGTGCGGCGCGAGGCCAAGCGCACAAGGCCTGCGCAAGTACAGTTGGCCCTAGTTCGGGCTGATTGGGGGGGCGAGAGTGCCTGGATGCGAAGGGCGCCGGCTTTGCTCCCTCTTCGGGGTAAGTCGGTCATGGTTGTGGGTTTAGGTAGCTTAGGCTCGCCACTCGTACTGCACTTGGCGCGTGCTGGCGTGGCGCAGATGGACCTGATCGACTGCGATTGGTTACAGGTCGGTAACACCGTGCGCTGGGCTCTAGGTTGGCAGTCCGCCGGGCTACATAAGGCGCATGCCCTGGCTCTCCATGTAGAGCATGAATATCCCTACACGTCGGCAAAACCGCATCACCTACATATTGGGTCGCCCGTCTCCCATGGCGATACGACGGACTATCAGTGTTTGCGCTCCATAGTTGAGAGCTGCGATTTGATCATTGATGCGACAGCCAATCACCGGGTTAGCCATTTTCTTGCGGATCTTACCCGAGAGCTGGGCAAACCTTATCTGTGGCTCACCACGACTCACGGTGCGGCTGGCGGAATCGTAGGTCGTGTTGTTTCAGGCAAGACACAGGGATGCTGGCATTGCTTTCAACATCGTCTGGCAGATGGTTCTATCACCTTGCCTGCCGACTCGGGGAGCGAGGCAATTCAACCGGGAGGTTGTTCCCAAGCGACATTCATCGGCGCTGGTCTAGATAGCGATGAGGTTGCTTTATTGGCCTCTAGACTGGCAGTGGCGACCTTGGCTGCGGGAGCAGAAAGGGGCTATTCCGATTTCGATTGGAATGTCGCGGTTGCAGATTTTTGGCGGAACGGGTGTCCCATCGCGCCGGAATGGACGGTCGATCAACTCCACCCTCATCCCAACTGCGCGCATTGTAATTCCGTATGACTATTCTATGGATTGAGGAGCAGGCGTTCTGCGAGTTAAATGCCGAAGCCTGTCGCGCATTCCCTCAAGAAACCGGTGGAGTGTTAGTGGGGTATGTTGCTGATGGTCAGCAACCCGTTGTAATTTCGGTGATTGGTCCAGGCCCGTGTGCTGTTCATCAGCGAGATAGGTTTCAGCCGGATCACCAATGGCAATGCGAGAGGCTTGATGATTTATATGATCGTTCCTCGGGAAGGTTTGTCTATTTAGGTGATTGGCATACGCACCCTGAAGGCTCACCGCAGATGAGCTGGTTGGATAAAAGAACTATTCGGGCCATCGCGAGACACTCTCCAGCCCAATGCGCTCAGCCCGTTATGCTAATTGGCGGTGGTTCGCCTGAGCATTGGTTGTGGTGCGGGCATCGATACGAGTCTGATCGAATGCTAGGAATTCTGATCGATTGCGAGATGCTATTGACTAATCAGTTCAGAGCAATTGGCTCTCAGGATTGGTAGCGTGGCTGTCGCATGATTCGGCCGAGAACTATGCGGTGTGCCGCCCGAGCCGGGCTGCCTAGTAACGCAGGCTTGGAATTCGGTGCGCGAGGCCCTGGAACCAACCAATCGCCACCTGCAGCTACAGTCATGTAGCACACCTTCGAGGATGCAGCTATGAAGCTGCCGCTTCGTAGACTGTCACGCTTTTTTTACCGGTATTTTCTGCCAGGAGCATCAACTATGCCTAATCCAATCGCCATTGACTCACGTATATTTACCTCGCAAAAAGCAGCAGGAGAATACGTCTACTACCTACGCGACAAGTATGCCCATATGGATAACGGCGTAACGGATCCTGAAGAGTGTGAGTTTCTCAAAGAGCTTTATACAAAATATTGTGAGTATGACAACTGGGAAGCACCAGGAAAGCCTGTGGCTTTTTTTTCGCGGTATATACGTCGAGGTCAGGGCGCTGCAGGGGGTACGTCAGTAGGTTTTGTAGTGAAGTTTGATGACAACGATGGCACGGAATTGGAGTTCTCTGCCAAGAAAGCTATTCAACTAGTAGCAGCAGCCCAGAAGACAATGTCCCTTTGATCGTCTCCATCGTCCAGGGCCGTCTACGATTTCAGATTCGCAGACGGCACCAGCGATAGGGTTTAGGCGGCCCTTTGTTGGAATTGCTTCATCCAAGCAGACAATGAGCGCATGTCTGCCTCAAGGTCAGCTAGCTCGGGCGGTACGCTTGGTAACTCATCTGCCTGGGAGTGTTCATATACCGAGTATCGACTCATCAGATCATCTATAAGGTCGCAGTCTTCTTGAGTGATGTGCGCGAGCTTTCTGAGCAGACCCTTTGTCATGATGTCCCTCCTGAACCGGAGCACAACGCCATTGATCAAGACCATCTCTACGGCGCGTTCGACAATGATCCTGAAGTCACTGCAAACGCTTTTTGCCATTAGGTCAAAGCTGTCGGCGTCGCCCTCCGCTTGGTGCTTTTTAAGCTTTGGCAGGGACTCGTCCAAGAGTTTGTTTATGGCGGTTTTGGGCTTCGAGTCGCGGGCACTTTGCCCAGCCAGGATTCCCGACGTTTTCTCGAGGCGCCGCAAGGTCTGCACGTGGTGAATAATGTCTGGAATATTTGGATTGTCCGATATTTTCTTGATAGCCGCATCGAGTAAAGCCACAAGGGACAGCCTATGTGTGAAAATGATCACTTGGCGCGTCTGTGCAAGCTCAACCAGTCGCGAGACGACACGCTCTTCAAAGTCTTGATCCAAGGAGGAGATGGGGTCATCGAAGATGAAGGGGGCTACTTGGTTTGAGCCAGTGATGTCTGCTAGAAATGCCGCGAGGGCCACAATCCGAGTTTCACCTTCACTTAGGATCTGCTCAGGGGGACGATTTCCTTTAGCGCCCACAAGTGTTAGCCCAAAAGTCGTCCTACCCTTGCCTATGGTTTTACTCACTGGCACAACAGGAAGTCTGGAGCCTCCTAGTCGCTTGAGTTCAGCGGCAAAGCGGGTTTGGTATCCGGCATCCAACTCTGACTTGGCGAGCTCGTTGTTTTTCGTGGTGAGAGTATTGGTGGCAGCAAGGCGTGATGCCTTGTTGAGCTGATCAATAACAGTAAGCCGCTCCCGCTCGGTAAGGATTGCTGCCTTATTCTGAAATAGCCATTGGATGCCCTGGAGCTTCCGTACTCGGTTTTCCATTTCCTGTCTTTTGCCGTCTTGAAGAAGCTGGTTGAGTGTTTTTACTTCAGCTTCTAAACTCCCCGAATGAACCTCCAAAGCGACCTCTAAAGGCGACCAATCGAAAATCGCCACTTGGTCGATCTTGTCAGCGGTTTCCATATCAGTCCGGCGCTTAATCAGAAGCTTGTGCCAATCGATGGCCATCTGCTGATCAACCTTAAGTAATGACATATGTGCGAGCCAGTCATGTTGACTCGGCGCGATGGGAAGAGCTCTGCTGAGTAATATCAGTGCGTTCTCTGCTACTTTGGCCTCTTTCTCTAAGCCCGCAGAGACAAACTGTTCAAAATGGTTCAAACGACTTGCAGCCTCGCCACTGAGCTGCTGTTGGCATAACACGCATTTTGCGTCATCGATGGCAACCGGAAACGCTTCGCCAGGGTAAGCATGAGTTTGCGAATACAGTCGAGCCTGTTCCCATAACTGCTGCCAAATCGGCTCGCCAACGCCCTCAAGTGGCGCGCTGGCGAAGAGTTTTTGGGCAGCCTCTTGGGCTGCCTGGCGCTTCAGCTTGGCTTGGGATCGGGCATTCGCCAGCGTATTGACGGAAACATCCGAAAGCTTTTCTTTGAGAGCAGTCAGCGTTCCTCGAACGTTGGCCAAACCCTGCTTTTCCTTTGCAATCGCCGCAATGCGAGCGGTTACGTTTTTTTGCGTCAGCGCGCCTTCGAGCGCGATTCTTTCTGCATCATTTTCCTGAGTGTACAGACAGGCTTTTTCTATGGCGGGTATGGTCGATGATGCTCGTATAGCATCAAGCCATCGTTTCTCATCGGTAGCTCCTATCTCAAGAGGAAATTGGGGTAGCGAACTCACCAATGCGTTCTTTGCAGCCGCCAATACTTGGCCAACCCTGTCGGAGATCGAAATCAAGGCTGCTACAAACTTCATCTGGCTCGGTTCATAACTGGCCTCATTTTTGCCCATATATAGGGTCGCTGTTTTTGAGTCGAAAATCTGCGCATGCTGAAGTTTTGTATGCGCGCCCGCCTCAATGGTCCAGTCAATAACGCCAACTTTTCCACCGACGGAAAGGCGGAATTTGGCTCGGCAAGGTGGCGACTCCGCGACAAATACGTTGGGATGGATCTCATCCTTAGATTTTGATCCGCAAGCCTGTTTCAAAAGCCGCGCGTAGCCACTCTTTCCTGAGCCATTTTGTCCGTAAAATACAGTTACATTTCCCGTGCCAAACGGCAGGTCAGCGCCCGCTTTGACGGCATTGAGTCCATGTACATCCGAGATGCCTTCGATACGGATCTCTGGCCTGTTGGCGGCAAGGGCCAATGAACCAGGTGCTACCACCCCAAAGCCAGGGTCATCGCCTTTGCTGGACTCAATCCTACAAAGCCTAGCGAGCTCGGCTATGTCTTCGTCATTCGGGAGGCGTTTGGTTTCGATTAGATTTTTGGCCGCTGTCTGGATCCACCGGTTTCGCTCACTCAGCCACAACTCAAATTCGTTAACTTCGTGGGCACCATTGCTGCCCAAGTCCTGAAGATCCGACATAAACTTCTCTCCTTGAAATCATTTTCCGATTGGGAAGCATAGCCCAGCAGTGGCGCTTTGCCATATGCTTTCGCTTTAACGGAACGCTTAGTAACCCTTGCGCGCCGCAAATGGTGACCACAGGGGGCTCAATAGCCTTAATAAGAGTTTATGAAGAACTCCTTGCGGCTTTCCACCCTACGCTGACTTGAAGTCGATTGGACAAATTTTACGTCTCACAGGCTTCGGCGATTGGTCGCAACGGGGGCGGCTGGTCGTGAATGACTGCTCCTGGCTGATAGCAACCGGACGTAAAAGACGGGCATAGGCCAAAATAGGACGTCCAGAATGGGAAATATGGTCGTTCCCGTTTCCCCTTAAACTGGTCTCCGGAATTATTTCACTTCAACAACTTGCCAGCTGGAGCTGTGCTATGTCCAAGACAGGGTCACCTGCATTTATCGAATTATTGCCTGCGAAAGCTATTTATTTTGACCCTCTGGCTTCCGCAGCGCTAAGCTCGATCGACTTTTTCGTATGAGGCCAAGGACGCGCGGTTGCCCATCCTCATGATCATTGCTGTACATGGAATCACGAATGACCCACCACGTTACTCTGCAACAGCTTGAATCCTTCCTCTGGGAGGCCGCAGACATCCTGCGCGGAAACATGGATGCCTCCGAATACAAGGATTACATCTTCGGGATGATGTTCCTGAAGCGTCTATCAGACGCCTTTGATGAAGCACGGGAAATAGTCGTCAAATATTACGTAGGCAAAGGCAAGACCGAAGCTCAGGCGCGTGAGCTAGCGGACGATGAAGACGAATACGACAAGACGTTTTACATCCCACCTGTTGCCCGTTGGGATGCCATCAAAGACTTGAAGCACGATATAGGCGCGGAGCTGAACAAGGCCACCGAAGCCATCGAAGAATACAACGCCTCACTGGAAGGCGTGCTGGTCTCCATCGACTTCAACATTAAAAACAAGCTGTCTGACAAAAAGCTGCGAGACCTGCTTAGCCATTTCAGCCGTTACCGCCTGCGTAACGCAGACTTTGAGCGCCCGGACCTGCTGGGGACGGCCTACGAATACTTGATCAAGATGTTTGCCGACAGCGCGGGTAAGAAGGGTGGTGAGTTTTATACTCCCTCTGAAGTGGTGCAGTTGCTGGTGGCACTGCTCAAGCCCCATGCAGGCATGCGCATCTACGATCCTACGGCCGGTTCAGGCGGCATGCTGGTGCAAACCCGGAACTATTTACAGTCCCATGGTGAAAACCCTTCCAACCTGTCGCTGTTTGGCCAGGAGATGAACCTGAACACCTGGGCGATCTGCAAGATGAACATGTTCTTGCACGGGGTCTACAGTGCAGACATTCGCAAGGGCGATACCCTAGGTGATCCGCAGCATACCCAGGGCGGCGAGCTGATGACCTTTGACCGGGTCATTGCCAATCCCCCCTTCAGTTTGAAGAAATGGGGCAAGGCAGAAGCTGATAACGATGCCTACGGGCGCTTCCCCTACGGAACGCCACCCCAGGACTCAGGTGACTTGGCCTTTGTCCAACACATGATTGCTAGCCTGAATAACGAAGGCATGATGGGTGTGGTTATGCCCCATGGTGTGCTATTCCGGGGTGCCAGTGAAAAGGAAATCCGCAAAGGCATTCTCAATGATGACTTGCTGGAAGCGGTGATTGGTCTTCCCGCAGGACTCTTCTACGGCACCGGAATTCCTGCCAGCCTACTGATCATCAACAAGAACAAGCCAGTGGAGCGCAAGGGCAGAGTGCTGTTTATTAACAGTGAGCTGGAGCTTGAAGAAGGCAAAAATCAGAACAAGCTGCGCCCTCAAGATATCGACAAGATCGTCGCTACCTTTGACGATTACGTGGAGATCAAGCGCTACTCCAAGGTGGTCTCTCTGGCAGAGATTGCTGAAAACGACTACAACCTGAATATCCGACGCTACGCGGATACCTCGCCACCCCCGGAAATCTTCGACGTGCGTGCCATCCTCCATGGTGGCATTCCGGTGCGGGAAGTTGAAAGCGAATACATCCGGGAAGAAATCCTAGGCGATTTTGATGTGCTTGCGGTCTTCGAGAGGCTGGATGACGACTACTACGACTTTAAACCTGCGTACAACAGTAAAGAAACTATTCGAGAAATGCTTGGCGATGTACCCGCACCTGTAATAAGCCAGCTTGAACGCTGGTGGGACAAGTATCGTGTGTCATTGAGAGAGCTTGATGTGCAGGCGGCCGAAGCAGAAGGCAGGATGAAGGGCTTTTTGAAGGAACTGGGGTATGAATAATACAATCCCTACCGGCTGGCGTTCTATTGCAATTGGGAGCCTGACAACAAAGATTGGAAGTGGAATTACTCCCCGAGGCGGATCGAAGTCATATGTTACCTCTGGCGTTAAGTTTATTCGCAGCCAGAATGTACATTTTTATGGTTTTTCGCTAAACAACGTTGCTTATATAAGCCCAAAGACCCATCTATCTATGGCTGGTAGCATGGTTGCCGAAAATGACGTGCTTCTCAATATAACGGGTGCTTCAATTGGCCGGTGTACGTACGTCCCCCCCGGCTTTGGAGAAGCTAATATTAATCAGCATGTATGTATTCTAAGGCCCAATGATAAGATTGAAAGCCGTTATTTGTCATATTGGCTCTCATCAAGCTTTGGGCAAGATGCTATTAATATTTATCAAGCAGGCGGGAATCGGGAAGGACTGAATTTCCAACAAATTCGGTCAATTTGCATTGATGTTCCCCCGCTTCCCGAACAACAAGAAGTCGCCACTATTCTGTCATCCGTCTATAACTTGATCGAAACAACCCGCACACAGATCAACAAACTGAAAGACCTGAAAGCCGGCATAATGCAGGAGTTGTTGACCAAAGGCATTGGGTCGATGGGCGTTCCGCACACTGAATTCAAAGATTCACCGGTGGGGCGGATTCCGGCTTCCTGGGAGATCAAAAAACTGGAAGAAGTAATCGATGAAATTGTTGATTGTGAGCACAAAACAGTTCCTTATGTGGGGCAATCGAAATATCTAGTAGTACGAACAACAAATGTGCGTAATGGAGAGCTGATTTACGATGAGATTAAGTACACAACGAAGGAGGGGTATGAAGCATGGACGAAGCGAGCGACTCCCTCATTTGGTGATGTGTTCTTCACGCGAGAAGCGCCGGCCGGTGAATCATGCATGGTTCCTAGGGACTTGCAGATTTGTATGGGCCAACGAATGGTCTTGTTGCGACCAGACAGTAGGGTAGTGCTCCCAGAATATTTTTCACTTTTCTTAGCGTCTGAGCCTGCGAAGCTGGCAATTTATGAATTGTCGATCGGGACAACAGTTAGCCGAATCAACATAGAAGACATAAAGAAGATACCGTGCATTACACCCCCTCTTTCTGAGCAGGAGAGTATCTTTAACGCGGTTGAGTCAGTACAAAACTCAATATCGTCTAAACAGAGAAAGTTAGACTCCTTGATTTCCGTAAAAAAGGCGCTAATGCAAGACCTTCTGACCGGCAAAGTCCGCGTCAAAATCGATGAAAAAGAAAAGGAGTCAGCGGTTGCCTGATTTAGGTAACCCATTCATATGTTATTTCAGGATGAAATTGTAAAAGTCGAAAAACCTGCCATTGAGCAGCTGCAAAAGCTGGGCTGGATCTATGTTTCCGGCGCTGTGCTTGCCCCTGTTCTGCCCGTGGACGGATCGCCCTTGGGCGAGCGGGGCTACTACCGCGATGTCGTGCTGGTTAACCGGCTTGAGGCTGCCATTCAGCGACTAAACCCGTGGATCAGTGGCGAAAACCTGCGCAAGGTTATGCGCGAATTCACTCACCCGATACATCTCGGATTAATGGAATACAACCACGCCATCTACCAGATGCTGGTCAATTACCTGTCGGTGGAACAGGACCTGGGCAAGGGGCGCAAAGGGCAGACGGTCAAGGTCATCGACTTTGATAATCCGGCAAATAACGAATTCCTCTGCACCAACCAGTTCAAGGTGGAGGGCGCCAATCAGAACATCATTCCTGATGTTGTTTGTTTCGTGAATGGTTTGCCGTTGGCGGTGATTGAGTGCAAATCGCCTTACCTGTCCTCTAGTCCCATGGCTGAGGGTATTGATCAGTTGCGTCGTTACGCCAACTTGCGTCAGCCTGAAGTTGAAGAAGGTGCGCAACGGCTGTTTTGGTACAACCAGCTGATGGTGTCCACCTGTCGAGATCAAGCTCGGGTGGGCACGATCAGTTCCACGGCGCAGCATTACGGGGACTGGAAAGATGCGTATCCCCTCACCGATGCGGACATTCGAGAAGCACTAGCTAAACCACTGCCTTTGAATCATGGCACTGAGCTACAGGTTACTGACATCCCCAACGCGGAGTATCTAGTACAAGCCAAACAGATCGCCTTGGGTGAGACTACCGGTGGCGTAGCGCTAACGGCACAGGAACGCCTTTTGGCTGGCATGTTCAACCCCGCTAATTTCCTTGATCTGATCCAAAACTTCACTCTTTATGAGCCGGTGGACGGTCGCCTGATCAAGAAGGTGGCGCGCTATCAGCAATACCGGGCGGTGAATAAGGTCATCGAGCGCCTTAAAGCCGGCACCAATCGGAAAGAAAAGTCCGGTGTGGTCTGGCATACCCAGGGCTCTGGAAAGTCCCTGACTATGGTGATGCTCGCCGTCAAAATGCGTCGGGACCCAGAGCTAAAGCAATACAAGTTGGTGTTCGTTACCGACCGAACCCAGCTGGACAGCCAGCTTTCCACTACCTTCCGGGATGCCCAGCACGAAACTGTCTACAACGCAGGATCCGTTGCCGATCTTAGGGCGCTACTGCAAAAAGATTCCTCCGACATTGTCACAGCCATGGTGCAAAAATTTCAGGACGCTGAGAAAGAAGGTGACTTCACCGACCTGAACACCAGTGACAAGATTGTTGTGCTGGCAGACGAGGCTCACCGTACCCAGTTCGGCGGGCTGGCCATGACCATCAACGCCGCTCTGCCGAATGCCCCAAAGATTGGCTTCACCGGTACTCCGTTGTTGAAAACTCAAAAGATGGACCAGGCCTTTGGTGGCTACATCGACCAGTACAAGATCAATGAAGCCGTGGAAGACGGCGCGACAGTGCGCATCATCTACGAGGGGCGCCAGGTTAAGAGTGATGTGGTGGGTGAGTCACTGGATGCGCTGTTTGAAGAGTACTTTAAAGACAGGAGCGACGATGAAAAGCGCGAAATCAAAAAGAAATACGGGGTAGAGCGCGCCATACGGGAAGCCCCTGCGCGCATTCGCTGGGTATGCATTGATCTGCTTAAGCACTACCGGGAGAAGGTCCAGCCCAATGGTTTCAAGGCGATGATCGTGGTGGGTAGTCGCCACGCGGCTACCGTCTTCAAGAAGACACTGGACGAGCTGGAAGCGCCGCTTTCTGAAGTAATTATCTCTGGGTCTCACAACGACAAGGCCTACCTGACAAAGTACACGGACAAGGTTCACCAGAAGCAGGTGATCAAGAATTTCACCAAGCCCATGGATGAAGACCCCACCGCTTTTCTGATCGTGAAAGATATGCTGCTTACTGGCTTTGACGCGCCGATTGCTCAGGTAATGTACATCGACCGCAGCTTGAAAGACCACACACTGATGCAGGCCATTGCGCGGGTGAACAGGACCTACAAGGGCAAAGCCTGCGGCTTTGTGGTGGATTACCACGGATTGTCTGATTACCTCACCGAAGCCCTGAACCAGTTCAGTAGCGACGATGTGGAAGGGACCTATCACACGCTAAAGGATGAAATACCCCGGCTGAAAGCGGCGCATACCCGAGTGGCAGCGATCTTTAGTGGCGTTAAAGGTACGGATGTGGATGACTATGTTCTGCACCTGAAGGATGAAGACACCCGCCAGCAATTCGAGCTTGCCTTCAAACGCTTTGCCAAGCAGATGGACGTCATCTTGCCGGATACCGCCGCTAAGCCATTCATTGCGGACCTGAAATTATGGGGCAAGGTACAGAATGCCGCCCGCACCCGTTACCGCGATCCGGGGCTGAACATTGACGATGCTGGGGAGAAGGTTCGCAAGCTGGTGGATGAACACATAATCAGCACTGGCGTAGACCCCAAGATTCCTCCGATCGACTTGATGGCCGCGAATTTCAAGGAGACGGTGGCACAGATCAAATCGCCGGAATCCCGCGCCTCGGAAATCGAAAGCGCTATTAAGCACCACATCACCGTGAACCTGGATGAAGATCCCGAGTACTACAAGTCACTTAGCTTGCGCCTTCGTGACATTATCGAAAAGACCGCCGGTAAATGGGATCAACAGCTGGAACTGCTGTTAGCTATGGTTAGTACCATCGAAACCGAGCACAAGCAGCAGGCCGACAGCCTGGGCCTGAGCGAAACAGAGTTTGCGTTCTACAATATTCTGATGGCGGAAGTGACCGCGCACAGTGATGATGAAACTCTCAGCGAGGCGGTGCATGACGGCATTAAAAGCACCAGTCAGGATCTGGTGGATATGTTCGATGAAGCTACGCAAATTGTGGATTTTTTCAGTAAGCTGGACGAAGTGAAGCGCATGAAGAAAGAAATCAAAAGGGCGATTCTGGATTGCTCCTTCGGTGATAAAGCGATTGTCACTGTGGTGCAGGACAGGTTCATGGAGTTAGCAAAGACCCGGTTTGGGTCTAAGTAGACGCATGATGCTGCCGGCGCGCAAACCCAACAATCCAGAATACCGTGATGGTAACGGCTTTATCGCCGAAATTATCCGCACCAATAGGCGCAAGTCAGCCGACATTCGAGTGGAAGAAGGGGCCGTTTCTATTGTTGTTCCGGCCAACACCTTGCCCGGAAAAATTGACCAGCTCTTAGCGGACAAACGGCGCTGGATCAAAGAGAAAATCGCACTCCAGCAAGAACTCAGCCCACCCAGCACGAAGCAGTATGTGTCAGGTGAGGCGTTTTCCTATTTAGGGCGTAACTATCGGCTGAAGGTTGAGCAAGGCAACTTTGCCCCCGTGAAGCTGATACAGGGGCGTTTGGTAGTGACGTTGCCGAATACTACTGAGCAGCCGCATATGGTTCGTAACGCCCTTGTGCGGTGGTACAAACGGCAAGCTGAACAGAAACTACAGGAAAAGGTTGATCGCTTCTCCTCACTGGTAGGTGTGGAACCAACCGGGGTAGGGATAAAAACCTTCAGATCTCGGTGGGGCAGCTGCACCACCAAAGGCAAGCTGGAATTCAACTGGCAAATCATGATGGCGCCCAATCGCATGGTTGATTACGTGGTGATCCATGAACTTTGCCATTTGATCCGGCATGACCATTCCCCGGAGTTCTGGCGGGAAATGGCTAGGGTAATGCCTGACTATCAGCAGTGTCGTGATTGGCTGCGGGGGAATGCGGTACAACTTATAGTGTAATTCTGGCGAACAGCCCTTCACGCCTGCGCTGATCAGATCAGATCACCCCAAAATCCTGTTTGAACTGTCACGGCGCGAACGCTTTCTGCAACTCGGTTATCAAATGAGCCCGCAATGCCCTGACTCGCTCGGCCCGGACGACCTCCTGGTGGGTTAGAATCCAAAGGTCTGTTTCCAGATGGGTAACGGGCTCGCCAAGCCGGGAAAATCAGGGTCACGTCTTGTCTTTTGCCTGTGAGTGAAACGAGCAAAAAGTAAGACCTCGTATATTGATCAAGCCGATGAGTACTGGCAAGACATCCGCTTGCCGATGCTTGAGCAGGTTCGCCGCAGGATGCGTGAGCTAGAGCGCCGCCCGAGTAACCCAGTGTACAGCGTGCTGAGCGATGAGATTGGCGAAGCTACGGTGGTTAATCTGAAGGACTTCAACACCGGTATCAATCTTGCGCAGTACAAGAAAAAGGTCGAAGCCTATATCCGGGCCAATGAGAATCATGTGGCCATCGCCAAGCTCAAATTCAACCGACCGCTGACGCCAAGTGACCTGAGCGAGCTGGAACATTTCGTTTACGAATCGGAGCCGGTCCAAAGTCGTGAACAGTTTGAGCAGTGCTATGGCGCTGATAAGCCGCTGACTCTGCTGATCCGCTCATTTTTTGTACAGAGTTTTTCATGTCGATATTTGGCTTGTATTTCGACACAAAAACTTGTTGTGTCGATACCATCGACATAAACTGGCAGTTGATTAAAACGTGTCGAAAACCTCAGGCGAATTAAACATGACTTGGCGAGCTGATCAGCCCTATAACGCGCTTCCGCTTTTACCGCCTGAGCGCCAGCGCGTTGAAACGGTACCCATTCTAAAAGCCTGTATTAGTGCGCGTGCCGCACTGGCAGAGCTCAAGCAGGCAGGTCAACTGTTGCCCAATCAAACGCTGCTGATCAATTTGGTGCCGCTGTTAGAAGCCAAAGACAGTTCTGAGATTGAAAATATTGTTACTACCATGGATAGGCTTTTCCAGTTCGCCCAGGAGGACAGCGCAGCCGACGCCGCGACCAAGGAGGCTCTGAGCTACCGCACGGCCCTTTATGAAGGTTTCAAGCAACTCAATCGCCGCCCGCTATGCATCACCACGGCCACAGAGATTTGCAGCACTCTGAAGGCCCAGGAGATGGATATTCGTAAAATCCCAGGTACCGTTATCGGTAATCAGGATACAGGAGAAGTGGTATATACGCCGCCGGTGGGAGAGGGCGCTATTCGGGATTTATTGGGTAATTGGGAACAGTTTCTCTACGCCGAAGACGATATAGACCCACTGATTAAAATGGCGATTAGTCATTACCAGTTTGAAGCAATACACCCGTATTTCGACGGTAATGGTCGCACGGGCCGCATTCTTAACGTGCTCTACCTGATTGAGGAGCAGCTCCTCACTCTGCCCATTCTGTATCTGAGCCGTTATATCCTTCAGCATAAACAGGACTATTACCGGCTCCTCACCCAGGTTACCCGCGAGCAGGATTGGCAGGCGTGGATTCTGTTTATGCTGCGGGGCGTGGAGGTCACGTCCAGCTGGACTTGCGCCAAAATCGCAGCGATTAGACGACTCATAGAGCATACCTCCGAGCACGTGCGCACGCAGCTGCCCAAAATTTACAGCTATGAACTGATCCAGCTCATCTTTGAACAGCCCTACATCCGCATCAGCGATCTGGTTGAACGTGACATTGCCAAGCGCCAAACCGCCTCCGTTTATTTGAAGCAGCTTTGCGAAATAGGGGTGTTAACAGAAAAGCCCGCGAGCAAGGAAAAGCTCTTTGTTCACCCCAGGCTGGTCACGTTGATGAGCCAGGAAGGTAATGACTATGACGGTTACCAGGGATAGTACAGCGACCCTCAAAGATTCGCCGGCAGCAATAACTCTCTGGTTCGATTAGCTTTAAAAAGAAGCAGCGCCACTACCCAACCCTCGCAAGCGTTTAGGTTGAGCAGAGGTTCTACTTCCTACAGATTCGTATCCGTCACCGCACCCTCCGAAGCCGAAGCGACTGTCTTGGCGTATTTCGCCAGCACCCCGCGGGTATAGCGCGGTGCGGGTTCTTGCCAGCTACTCAGGCGCCGGACGATTTCTTCGTCAGTCAGGTTGAGGACGATTTGCCGGGTTTCCGCGTCGATGGTGATTTCATCGCCGTCCTGCACAATGGCTATTGGGCCGCCTGCCTGGGCCTCTGGTGTGACATGGCCCACCACAAAGCCGTGGCTGCCGCCGGAGAAGCGCCCATCAGTAATCAGCGCAACCTTGTCACCCAGACCCTGGCCCATGATGGCTGAGGTGGGGCTGAGCATTTCGCGCATGCCGGGGCCGCCTTTGGGGCCTTCATAGCGGATAACCAGCACATCACCGGCGGCTATCTTGCCGGCGAGTATGGCGGCCATGGCGTCTTCTTCGGAGTGGAATACTCGCGCTTTACCGGTGAATTGCAGGCCTTCCTTGCCGGTGATCTTGGCCACTGCGCCGTCCGGGGCGAGGTTGCCCTTGAGAATGACCAGATGGCTGTTGCGCTTGATCGGGTTATCGAAGGCGCGAATGATGTCTTGATCTTGTGGGTAGGGCTGCACTTTGGCCAGGTTGTCGGCCAGCGTCTGGCCGGTGACGGTTAGGCAGTCACCGTGCAGCAGGCCGCGCTCCAGCAGCATTTTCATCAGGGGCTGAATACCGCCAATCTGGATCAGCTCGGACATCAGGTATTGACCACTGGGGCGCAGGTCGGCCAGTACCGGCACTTGTTGGCCGATGCGGGTAAAGTCGTCCAGGGTTATCCGCACGCCGATCGTCGAGGCCATGGCGATCAGATGCAGCACCGCATTGGTTGAACCGCCCAGGGCAATAACCAGGGTAATGGCGTTCTCGAAGGCTTCGCGGGTCATGATGTCGCTGGGTTTGATGTCCCGGCGCAGCAGTTCGAGGATGGCTTGGCCTGCGCGTTCACAGTCCTGGGTTTTGTCTGCGGATACCGCGTCCTGGGCTGAGCTGCCGGGCAGGCTCATGCCCATGGCTTCAATGGCCGAGGCCATGGTGTTGGCCGTGTACATGCCGCCGCAGGAGCCGGCACCCGGAATCGCCGTTTCCTCGATCTGCTTGAGCTCGATATCGGACACCGTGCCCTTGGCATGCCCACCTACCGCCTCGAATACGGAAATGATGTCGGTGTGGTTCTTGCCCGGGCGAACGGTGCCGCCGTAGATAAAGATGGCCGGCCGGTTCAGGCGCGCCAGGCCCATGATGCAGCCGGGCATGTTCTTGTCGCAGCCGCCGATGGCAATAATGCCGTCGTGGCCCATGCAGCCGGAGACCGCTTCGATGGAGTCGGCAATGATCTCGCGCGATACCAGCGAGTACTTCATGCCTTCGGTGCCCATGGAAATGCCATCGGAGATGGTGATGGTGTTGTAGATCACGCCTTTGCCGCCAGCCGTATTGACGCTGGCATTGACCGTCTCGGCCAGGGCATTGATGTGCATATTGCAGGGCGTAACCATGCTCCAGGTGGAGGCCACGCCAACTTGAGGCTTGCGGAAGTCATCACCACTGAAGCCAGCCGCATGCAGCATGGCGCGGCTGGCGGCGCGCTCGACGCCGTCCACCACCTGGCTGGAATGTGTGCGTGAAGGCTTGGCGGGGGTGTTGTCGTCAGTCATTGCTGCATGCCTCTAGAGTTCGGGTGATTTCAACGGGCTTTGGCCGGCCATCTTGCTAGCCGAACGCTTGTTTGCACTCTATCACGCTAGACCAGGTACACGGCTTTGAGAGATCGGCCTGATAAGCGGCAAACAGCGCTTGCGCAGGTTTGATGTAGTGCGGCGGCGTGGTTCACTGAGGCGAGAACAGCGTCAGCCAAACCTGAACATTGCCCCTTCGCGTACCCTGGAAACGGGCGGAAAGCGCCGCCATACAAGGCTTCAGCAACCTGAACACCCCCGACTGCTTGCCTTGCTAGCATGAACCCTTGTCCACTGTTCAAGGGAACTCACCACCATGACTGCTCAGATTTCGTCCGCACCACTGACCATCCGCCGCTTGCTCTCGCGCAAGGATCAACTGCATGAAAGCCGAATCGAGGACTGTCAGATCGAGGTGAGACTGCGGGAGGGCGAGGCCATCATTCAGCTGGAACGCTTTGGCCTGACAACCAACAACATCACCTATGCGGCCTTTGGCGATGCCATGGGCTATTGGAACTTTTTCCCGACCGGCCAGGACGACTGGGGCCATATGCCAGTGTGGGGGATTGGCCGCGTGGTCGCGTCTGTTGCCCCAGGCATTGAGGTGGGCGAGCAGTACTTTGGCTACTACCCCATGGCCACGCATCTTAAAGTGCTTGCGGACAAGGTCAGTGCTGGTGGCTTTGTCGAGGTATCAAGCCACCGCCAGAGTTTGCCGGCCGCCTACAATTACTACACCAATTACGCCGGTAAGGATGCCACTACCGCGGAAAGCGATTACCGGACCCTGCTGCGCCCGCTGTTTCTGACCTCGTACATGCTGGCCGATTACCTGATCGTCAATGACTTTTTCGGTGCTCGGCAGATCGTGATTTCCAGCGCGTCGAGCAAGACCGCCTTCGGCTCGGCATTCTGCATCGAGGGCACCAGCGATGCCCGCATCATCGGCCTGACCTCAGCTAGAAACCGGGGCTTTGTGCACCGTCTGGAGTGTTATCAGTCTGTGGTTACCTATGATGAGCTGGCTTCTATCGATGCCGATATCCCGACCCTGTATATCGACTTCTCTGGTGATAATCCCTTGCGCGAGCGTATTCACCAGCACTTTGGCGACAACCTGGTGCACGACTGCTATGCGGGGTCGGCATCCAACCTGGAGTTCAATTTCGACAGCATTGGCGATGCCGAGCGCAAGACGCATTTCTTCTTTGCTGCGCCGCATTATCGCAAGCGCGTTCAGGAACTGGGCGGGCCTGCTGTGCTGGGCGCCATGGATGCCAAACAGGCTGAGTTTATTCAGGCGTTGAGCAACCCGCAGGCGCCCTGGATCAAGTTGTGCTTCAGCGAGGGTTTTGAGCAGGCGGCGCAGGTGGTGGCGCAGTTATGTCATAACCAGGTTGCGCCGGACGAGGGTCATATTGTGGTGTTGCCCTGAGCGGCGTTTGCCCCGACCTGGCTCAGGCACATGGCATAGGTGGAATCGAGCCAGTCGCCTAGCTCTTGGCTCTCGATCTGGGCCAGCAGCCGATAGCGCCGGGCACCCCAGACCAGGGTGAACAGGTTGCGGATGCTGTCGGGTGTTGGCGGGTTGGTCAGATCTGGCCAGCCGGCGATGATCTCGACCCAGGTCTCAGAGAGCTTTTCAAAGGCGCGGCGGTGGTGGGTGTCGAGCGCTATCTGGCCTTCCTGCAGGAGCATGCTGCGGTCTAGGTAAGGCGCCTCCGGGTCGGCCCCCGCCGTTATCCGCACCAGCTCAAACAAGCGCTCTGCCCAGGGCGCCTGGCAGAGCAGTTGGTCCCTGGCCCTGAGTCTGTCCATCTCCCATTCGATACAGTGCCGCACGTAGCCCGAGAGCAGCGCTGTGGCATTGGGGAAGTACTCGTAGATGGTGCCAACGGCGAAGCCAGTCTCCTCGGCGATCGCCCGGGTGTTCACCGCACTGGGCCCCTGCCTGCGCCAGATCAGCACAAAGCCATCATAAATAACCTGCACCGTGAACTTGGCCCGGTCCTGGCTCGCGCGCTTTCTGGGCAGATGTACCACAGGTTTCTTCTGCAATGTGTTTTGCCTCTTGGTTGCAGGGCCTTTGGCGGGCGATGAGCTCCTTTGAACCTTAACTATGCGTTTTGTTGGAGCCAACTGCCCGTTTCTGCAGATTTCTATGCGCATCTAAATGGGTTGATATTGATTGTGTAACTGTATAAAAAATAACATTAATATTAATTTATGAGCGCCAATAAAATGAATGTTTTGTTGGTCTGTGTACGGATTTTATTGCTGATTTTTTAGAGGATGCACCCTATTCCTGGCGCAGGAAAGCTGCTCGGCTGCTATTTCATTCACTGGCCCTGCAATTGCCAACACCTGCTTCAAATACCGCGCCTCCTCTACAGGGCTGCGGCCAAACAGACGCTTGAACTCGCGGCTGAACTGCGAGGCGCTTTCGTAGCCCACCCGATGCGAGGCCGTGGTGGCACTGGAGCCTTCGCGGATCATCAGCAGGCGTGCCTGGTGCAGCCGGATGGCCTTGATGTACTGCAGCGGCGAGGTGTTGGTCACCGCTTTGAAGTGGATGTGGAAGGTAGGAATGCTCATGTTGGCTTCCTTGGCCAGGGCGCCGACATTCAGGCTGTGCTCATACTGGGTATGAATGCTTCTCAGCACTTTGGCGATACGGCCAAAGTTGCCGCTTTGCAGCAGCGCTGCGCGCAAACTGCCACCCTGTTCACTGATGAGTACGCGGTAGGTGATTTCCCGAAAGATCGAGGGTGCCAGCACTGCTGCTTCCAGCGGTGAGCTGAGCGCCTCGAGCAGCCTGAGCGTGGCGTCTTCCAGCTTGTCATCCAGGGGTGTTGCATAGAGGGTGGCCGGTTTGATCGGGGGTTGAGACAGGGTTTCATCTACGTCCATGGCCAATTGCGCGGTCAGTGTCTGGTTTATGCGCAAGGCTAGGCCAAGCATCGGTTCTGCCTCGCTGGCCTCGGTTTCGGTAACAAAGGGCAGAGGCACAGATAGCACCAGATAGTGCCCTGCGTCGTATAGGTATCTGTGGCCGCCATGAAAGCCGCGCTTTTTACCTTGCAGCACGATCACAATACTTGGCTCATACAGCGCCGGCGTCACCGGGATTGAGCGATTGGAGCGCATGAAGGTGACGCCATCGAGCATCGACTGGGTATAGCCTTCAGCCGGCGCCAGACGTTTCACCAACTCGATCATGCGCGCCCGCGGCAAAGAAACACTGTTCACCTGACCACTTCCGATTAGACAACCAGGCTATATATCAGCACATATTCCGGCGTTATGCAGGCCCGTTGATACAAATAGGCAAGACTCGAATACGAACAGGGCTTAGCACCTGGCGCTGCGCTCCCTAGCATGTCTTCTGTTGTGATTATTCACGTTCTTAACCAGCAGGAGTGCAAGTAATGAGCAATCTCATCGATGGAAAGGTCATCCTGATCACTGGCGCCAGCAGCGGCATTGGCGAGGCGACTGCGTGGTTGTTGGCAGAGCAGGGTGCGCGCGTGGTGCTTGGGGCGCGGCGTACCGAGCGGCTGGAGAAACTGGTGGCGGACATCACTGCCTCGGGTGGCGTCGCCAGAGCCTGCTGCCTGGATGTAACGCAGCGTGACCAGGTGCAGGCCTTCATCGACTACGCGCTGGGCGAGTTTGGCGGTGTCGATGTGCTGATCAACAACGCGGGTGTTATGCCGCTGTCTCCGCTGGCTGCACTGAAGGTGGATGAGTGGGAGCGCATGATCGATGTGAATATTCGGGGTGTGTTGTATGGGATTGCCGCCGTGCTGCCGGCAATGCAGGCGCAAAATCACGGGCAGATCATCAATATTGCTTCCATCGGAGCCCATGCGGTGTCGCCGACGGCGGCGGTGTATTGCGCCACCAAGTATGCGGTGTGGGCTATTTCTGATGGTTTGCGTCAGGAAAACTCAAAGCTGCGGGTGACCACTATCAGCCCTGGCGTAACCGAATCCGAACTGGCCGACAGCATTTCGGATGAGCAGGGGCGTGAAGAGATGAAAGCGTTCCGGCAGGTTGCTGTCAGCCCCTTCGCTATCGCCCGTGCGATCCGTTTTGCCGTCGAGCAGCCCGAGGATGTGGATACCAGCGAGATCATTGTGCGGCCTACCGCAAGTGCCCATTGAATATTTGATTCCGAGGAGAATGGTATGAACTTCAGAACGTATTTCAGCAAGGTCAGATACCTGCTGCCAGTCTTGTTGCTACTGGCTTTTACCGCGCAGGCGGAAAGCCATAAATCGCTTGAAGACACCAATACTGCTCTGGTGCAGCAAGCCTTTGAGAACTGGCAGCAAGGCCGCGGCAGCGTGTTTGATTTGCTCGCTGAGGATGCGCAGTGGACGGTAGCGGGCGTTAGTCCGGTGTCTGACACCTACAACAGCAAACAGGCCTTGGTCGAAGGCGCGGTTGAGCCCATTCATGCCCGGCTGCAGACAGCCATCACACCGACGGTGAGGCACCTGATAGCGCAAGGTAACAGCGTTGTCGTTCTATGGGATGGTGCTGCCACGGCGATGGATGGTGCGCGCTATGCCAATAGCTATGCCTGGCACCTGGTAATGAGGGATGGAAGGATCACCCAGGTCACTGCGTTTCTGGATACCTGGGCACTGACAGAGCTGATGAAGTGATATGGCAGGACATCTCCGACTTACACGAGCGCAGCTGGTCGGAGATGTCTGTCACTCGATCCCAGATATCGGATGTGGGCGGGTTACCCCTCTGAAACCTCTGGAATCTTGGCAATCATCTTGATCTCAAAATCAAAGCCATACAGCCAAGCTACCCCGATGCCACTCTATGTGGCCTATCCGCCCAACCGCCATATCAGCGTCAAACTGCGGGTGTTTATCGACTGGGTTGCGGAGCTGATGGCGGAACATGCGCCTAGAGGAGATGTGATGCTAAAGGCGGTAATGCGTTGTTACTAAGTACTATGTCCGCCAAATTTTGCTCCTGATAATATCGCTGCGCCATCACAGGAGCCTCATAAAAGACTGATGTTGGTGATCTATAAATCCGCTTTGCCTGCCGCCCTGGCAGCGCTGTTTATTACCTTTTTCCTGCAGTTGAGCTGCCATTTAAAAGAATAGGTAATTATTAGAAAGCTGTTGATTTGATCGTAATTCGTTAATTGCTCTAAAGACACAAAGGGCCGTCGTATTTAACGTAGGCAAAAAAATAGTGGGCATGTCATATCATGAAGCTTAAGTCATTGCAGGCACGTATTTGTGTAACGGCAGGTCTATGCTTGCTTGTTTCATCTGCTAGCCTGGTCATATATGGGCTGTTTACCTCTCGGGCAAATGACCAGTATGTGTCTGTGGAAGTATCGGCGCTCGTTGAAGAGTCAACCATCCGCGAGATTCAAAATCTGGCTGAGTCCCGTGCGAATGCTATCCAGTCCAAATTGCAGAATGCCCTGGATGCTGCTCGCACTATGGCCAGTGCCTTTGCCGCAAGCAAAACCTCACAGAGCCCTTTAGATCTGGGGCGTGAACAGATTAATACTGTGCTGCTTAACGTCTTGAAGGATAACCCTGACTTCAACGGCACCTATTCATGCTGGGAGCCGAATGCGTTGGACGGGAATGATTTTGCGTTCACCAACGGCGAAGACGGCAGCAACCCGTCGACCGGGCGCTTCACGCCTTACTGGACACGCAGCGCAGACGGCCATGTTGCGGTGCAGCCTCTGGTGGAATATGACTCCACAGACCGCCATCCCAATGGTGTTCTTAAGGGCGGCTGGTACAGCGGCCCGCGCTCAACGCTGACAGAAAGTGTATTGGATCCGATTCCGTATGTTGTGCAGGGCAAAAAGGTCTGGCTGACAACCTTGTCGGTTCCGATTATCGCTGATGGCAAATTTTACGGTGTAGTCGGTGCTGATTTCGATATCGCCTTCATCCAAAGGCTGAGCGAACAGATGTCGGCGGACCTTTATGACGGTAAAGGCTCTGTGACCATTATGAGTAATCAAGGGTTGGTGGTGGCTGACAGTCAGCACATAGACCTTATTGGTCAGCCGATCAAAGCGTTGCTGCCTGAATCCTGGGAAGAGGTTTTAGCCAATATTCAAAGTGGCCGCGGTCAAAGCCTGCTCAATCAAGCAACTGAAAATATTGAAGTGCTGATGCCGATTCAGCTCGGGCGCACCGGTAAGCCATGGGCATTGTTGATTCGTCTGCCTAAAGCAGTAGTCATGAGTCAGGCAATCGCCTTGGATAGTGAGTTGGGCGCGCGCAGCGTCAGTAACAGTATCTGGCAGGTGATAGTAGGATTGGGCATTTCGCTGTTGGCTTTGGCAGTATTATGGTTTGCAGCAGCGAAAATCGTTGGGCCGATCCGGGACGCCGCAGCACTGGCAGCCAATATCAGTTTAGGTGACTTCTCCAGCCGTCTAGTTCAGCAATCTGAGGATGAAGTAGGGCAGCTGTCGCTCGCTTTGAACGATATGTCTGAAAGCTTGCAACGCCAGGTTAGGGTGGCAGAGCGCATTTCTGAAGGCGATCTTGATTTGGAGGTCAGGTTGTCCTCACCTCATGACACCCTTGGCAAGTCGCTAGAGAAGATGGTCAGCAACCTGAATAACCTTATATCCGAGGTACAGGGTAGCGCCACCCAGATTACCGGTAGTTCGGACCAGGTTGCCGACCTGAGTCAATCGCTATCAGACGGAGCGTCAAGTTCTGCCTCTTCCATTACCGAAATCAGTGCGGTCATGACACAGATGGCCGCTCAGACGTCGGATAACGCTGAGAACGCCAAAAAAGCCGATGAGCAATCCGAAGCTTCACGGGCTGACGCCGGCGAAAGTGACAAGCTGATGAGCGAACTCATTGCCGCCATGACGGAAATCGACAATTCGGGCAAAGACATCACTGCGATCATTACCACCATCGATAACATTGCTGCGCAAACTAACCTGTTGGCGTTAAATGCCGCGATTGAGGCTGCAAGGGCAGGCGAGCTTGGGCGTGGTTTTGCAGTGGTGGCCGACGAGGTGCGTAGCCTCGCCGCACGAAGCGCTGAGGCAGCCCAGCAGACGGCAGCGCTGATCGCCGACTCGGCGACCAAAACGCAACGCGGAATGATCATCGCTGGTCGAACTGCGGAGTCGCTTAAAAATATCGTCAGTGGAACCAGCGCGGTGTCTACCTTGGTTTCTCTAATCTACCAAGCTTCCAGTGAGCAGGCTTCTGGCTTACAGCAGGCCAGCATTGGCCTTGAGCAGATCGATGAAGTGACGCAGCAAAACCAGTCTAATTCGCAAGATTGTGCGGTGGCAGCAAGGGATCTTTCTGCGCGGGCTTCGGCGATGCAGCGCGAGCTAAGTCGCTTCAAAGTTAAAAAAGCATCATGACTGTGAAGTACTCAGTACTGTGCAAAATCGTTCAGACCTTTCATCCGGAAGCAGCACGCTGATTTCGATAAGATTCTCAGTTACCCTGTTTATAGATTGGCCGGGATTAGCAGGCCCTTGCGACGGTAGGCGTCGATATCAATACCAAAGGCACCACTGCTGTGTACCTCGTGAATCCTGTAAGGCTTGCCACTGGCATCGGCAGTCGTATTGGCCAGGTCGATAACGATTTCCCTGCAGATTTCTTTGTTGGCATCCAGCACGCGCAGTATTTTCGGTTTGAGTTTGTTACTGGGTGGGCAGCCAATAATGATGCCCACCTCGCCATTGGTCAGCTCGACAATTTCCCCGGGTGGGTAGATACCTATCAGACGGATAAAGTGACCTACTATTTCTTCATCGAAATGACTGTTGGCGGCGTCAAGGAGAATGCGTAGCGACTCCAGGCTGGACTTGCCTTTGCTGTAGACCCGGTCGCTGTTGATGGCGTCATAGGCATCGACTACCGCGATAATTTTCGCAAAGTAGGGGATTCTGCTTGCGTCGAGGCCGCGTGGGTAACCCTTGCCATCCAGGCGTTCATGGTGGGAGTAGGCGACATCTACTGTGGCTGGGGTGATCTGCTGATTACTCATTAATAGCTTGCGCCCTTCAAGCGCATGGCTCTGCATAATGCGCAGTTCCTCTGCGGTGAGTGCGCCGGGTTTGTTGAGAATCTCGTTAGGTACTTTAATCTTGCCAACATCATGCAACATGCCACAGACACCAATCTGTTCGAGTTGGTAATCCGGCAGTCCAAGTTCTCTGGCTAAGGCTATAGCGAGTATGGAGACCCGCAGCGAATGTTCGGCGGTGTAATCGTCGCTGTGTTTGATTCTGGCCAACCAGAGCATGGCAGCAGGGTTGCGAAGAATACTGTCAACGCATTCCTTGACCACGGCTTTCACCGCCTGGACGTCCAGCTCTTGGCCCATCCTGACTGCGTCGAGAATGCGCAATGATTCTTCGCGTGCAGCATGCCAGGCGGGGGAGGCCTGATCGACCTCTTGATTGAATTCGACCTTGCCAACAATAGGCTGCAAACTGGCTGACTGAGCATGGTTTTCTATCAGTTGCTGTTTCACGCCTACGGTACGTCTGGAATCAACCCAGACATGTTTACACACTTCCTGCAGCAACCATATTTCCTGCTGCTGGCGAATGCGAAAACCTTGAAATAAAAAGCTGGTGTCTGTCCAGGGACGGTCCAGTTCGAATACATACATCCCAATGGTGAGTTGGGTTACGTCGATTTTCATGCGGTCCGTTCTGGCGTTTTCGGACATGGGGTTTCTCGCTGAGGGCGCTAGGACTTTTTTTTGTTCTTTATAACCTATCAAGCGTCGAGTTGCCTGAAGCAGTAAACCTCTGTAACAAAAGGGCCAAATTGATGGATGTCTTTACTTCGGCCAAACTGGCAAACCCGCGTATTACGCGAGTGTATTTGTCATACGGTTGAGCATGTTCGGCTCTAACGCGCTAGTCTATGACCGATGATTACAGCTGGAGCCAAGCCACCCCATGTCTGACCGCCATAGCCTGCAACGCCTTATCGACGCGCAATCCGACACCCACGCCAAACCGCAGGATGAGTTGGCCGGGCTGGCCCGGCAGACGCTGAAACACTATCAGCAGAATGCCGAGGGCTTTCGCGAGGGTACGCGCGATCATGATGTAAGCCAGAACATTGATGCCTTGCTGCGGCATATTCAGGCGCCCGCGCCGCTGCAGATACTGGATATGGGCTGCGGGCCGGGGCGGGATCTGCGCACCTTTACGGCGCTGGGGCATGTGGCGGTGGGGCTGGATGGTTGCGAGCGCTTTGTCGAGATGGCCAAGCAGGACAGTGGTTGCGAAGTATGGCTGCAGGACTTTCTGATGCTGGATTTGCCGGCGGAGCGTTTCGACGGGATTTTTGCCAACGCGACGCTGTTTCATATTCCCAGCAAGATATTGCCCGCCGCGTTGCGGCAGTTGCATCACACGCTGAAACCGGGCGGCGTGTTGTTTAGCTCCAACCCGCGCGGAGATGATCAGGAAGGCTGGACGGGTGATCGCTATGCGGCCTATTACCGGCTGGAGACCTGGCGCGCGTTTATGCAGGCGGCGGGTTTTGTCGAGATTGAGCACTACTACAGGCCTGCCGGTTTACCGCGTGATCAGCAGCCGTGGCTGGCGACCGTATGGCGGCGTGCCCCGGCCTGAGGCCGCATCTGTGTTACCATAGCCCCTCGCTTATTCACTAGAGCGCCACGGAATACAGTATTGCGCTGCTTCTTCCGGTCATCTCGAGCCCGTCTTTCTGGCGCGGTTTCGACGTTATGCGACACAGCCCCCGCGGCTTACAGTTCGACTTTTATCTTGATGCTCCTTGCCTTTGTAGACTCTGGTTCACATGGCCTGGGAGCGTTAACTATCCGCAGTTAATCCTGCTTTTTTGCACGCCACTGCGTGCATCTTTCTCGTTGCCGAGAAAGTCGTCTGCCCGCTGGTTTTATGGGTGGGTTGGACCTTGCTAATTTGAATAGAGGAATACCATGAGCTTACGAATCGCCATTCTTGGGGCTGGCCCAAGTGGATTAGCCCAAATTCGCGCTTTTGAAGCGGCCCGCCTTGGCGGCGCCGAGATACCCGAGATTGTGTGTTATGAAAAACAGAGCGACCTGGGTGGGATGTGGAATTACACCTGGCGCACCGGCCTGGATGCCTACGGCGAGCCGGTTCACGGCAGCATGTACCGTTACCTGTGGTCCAACGGGCCGAAAGAATGCCTGGAGTTTGCTGACTACAGCTTTGAAGAGCATTTTGGCCGGCCGATTCCCTCGTATCCGCCGCGCGCCGTGTTGCGTGATTACATCATGGGTCGGGTCGACAAGAGCGGCGCTAGAAAATACATCCGCTTCAATACCGCAGTGCACTGGGTAGATTACTCAGAAGACACCGGCAAGTTCGCGGTGACCGTGCGAGACCTGAAGCAGGATGTGCTGTGCACCGAAGAGTTCGATTATGTGGTCTGTGCCACCGGGCACTTTTCCACGCCTAATGCGCCCTGGTTCGAAGGCCTGGAGCAGTTTCCAGGGCGGGTGATGCACGCGCATGACTTCCGTGATGCCTGCGAATTCAAAGGTAAGGATCTGCTGCTGGTGGGTAGTAGCTATTCCGCTGAGGACATAGGCACCCAGTGCCACAAGTACGGAGCCAAGTCGGTCACTTTCAGCTATCGCACCCAGCCTATGGGTTTCGACTGGCCCGATTCGTTCAAAGAAGTACCTTTGCTTATTAAAGTGGTAGGCAAAACAGCCTATTTCAAGGACGGTAGCAGCCAGGACGTGGATGCAATTGTGCTCTGTACCGGTTACCAGCATCACTTTCCGTTCCTGCCCGATAACCTGACGTTGAACACGGCGAACCGCTTGTATCCGCAGAGCCTGTATAAGGGCATCTTCTTCGAGCAGAACCCGAAGCTGATGTTTCTCGGCATGCAGGATCAGTACTACACCTTCAACATGTTTGACGCGCAAGCCTGGTACGCACGGGATGTGATCCTGGGGCGCATTGCGTTGCCGGACGAGAACCAGCGCGCTGCCGATATGGCGACCTGGGTGGCGCGTGAAGCGCAGGTGGAAGATCCGTTCCAGGCGATTGATTTTCAGGCTGCCTATATCCGCGATCTGGTGCAGCCCACGGATTACCCGGACTTCGATGTAGAAGGCGTAGCGGTGATCTTCAAGGAATGGGAGCACCACAAGGAGCAGGACATCCTTGGCTATCGTAACAAGAGCTACCGTTCAACGTTGACGGGCACCCTGGCACCCACGCACCACACACCGTGGATGGATGCGATGGATGACTCGCTTGAGACCTTCTTGAGCGAGAAGGTTGATGTTGCTGTGAAAGAGCCAATGCTCGATCGCTGATGGCATGTGCGCTTGATGTATTTACAGATATTATTATTGGCGTATAGTGTTTGTAGATACATTTTTAGTCGGAGTCATTGCCATGCTGACTGCACTCGCCACATCCGAGAACAAAGCTACCTCTGCCACTGGCCTGCGGGCCGCTGTCGCCATCCTGGATAAATGGGGTGCGACGGGGGAGCAGGGGGAGGCAATACTGCGGGTATCGCATAGCACCTATGCCCGGGCCAAGCGCAAGGATGGGTTGGCGTCGATCAATCTGGATCGCGATCAGCTTGCGCGGGTGAGCTTTGTTTTGAATATGCACGCGGCGCTGCGGACGATTTTTGATAACCCGGAGAACCTCTACGGCTTTATGCGCATGCCCAACGACAACGCGTTTTTCTTTGGACGCTCGCCGCTGCAGGTGATGGGCGAGGGCGATATTGTCGCGGTGTATGAAACCTTCCGGCGCATCGATGCGTTGCGGGGCGGGCAGTGGTAGTGGCGGCTGATCTGCAGGTGTTGCCTGGCAATACCGTGCGGGCCTATCGCCTGGTGCATTCCAAGTTTCCGCCGATTGCGATCTTTGATGACGTGGCCAGCGAGGAAGAGTTTGAGCAGCTGTATGCCCTTCAGGCCTTGACCAATCCGCGTATGCTCAGCCAGGCCGGCCGTTTGGAATTGTTACCGCGCGAGCAAATCCCCTTTGGTATACAGGGCTGTTCCTATGCGGCGGCGCCTTTTACCCATGTGAACCCGGAAGGCTCGCGCTTTAGCGATGGCAGCTTTGGTGTGCTGTATTTGGCGGACTCGATGGAGACCGCGATTGCTGAGGTGCGCTATCACCAGCAGGCCTATTGGTCGCACGTGCCGGATCTGCGTTACGAGCGCTTTGTGTTTCGCGGGCTGACCACGCGGTTTAATGAGGCGGGTGCTTTGGATGCCTTGACCATTCCCCGTAACGATCCGATCTACTCGTCCACCGACTACAGCGCATCACGCTTGCTGGGCCGCAGCGCCCTGGATGCTTCGGCTACGGCTCTGCGTTATCACTCAGTCCGCCAGCCGGAAGGCGTGTGCTGGGGGCTGTTTACACCCAAGCAGGTCAAATCGATAGTGCAGACGGCGCATTACGAAATGATTTGGAGCGGTGAGATTGCGGCGGTGCACAAGTTGTCTACGCATATTGGCTAGTGTCGCTTGCTGAATAGGTTATCTACCCTAGAGCGTATTCCCGCGGGACAAGGGACCTGATAATATCGCCCGGCCACTACTCATTTACAGAAAGGACTCTTATCCGTGATTTATAAATCCGCGTTGCCGGCCGCACTGGCAGCTTTGTTTGTGCTTGGTGGTTGTGCCACCGAATCCTCCCGTACACTTGAAGTCCCCAAAGTCACCAGCTACGGCACCGCTTATCAGGGCGAACGCTCCTTGATTGCTGTGGGCCAGTTTGATAACCGTTCCAGCTACCAGCGCGGCATCTTCTCAGATGGGGTTGATCGTCTGGGTAATCAGGCGAAAACGACGCTAGTGACGCATCTGCAGCAGACCAACCGTTTCAATGTGCTTGAGCGGACCAATATGGCCCAGTTGCAGAGCGAAGCTGGCTACAGCGGCGTGACGCAATCGATCAAAGGTGCAGCCTACGTGCTTACCGGTGACGTGACTGAGTTTGGCCGCAAGACGGTTGGCGATCAGCAGTTGTTTGGGATTCTCGGCCGGGGCATGTCGCAGGTGGCCTATGCCAAGGTCAATCTAAACGTGGTGAATGTGGCTACGTCCGAGGTGGCTTACTCGGTTCAGGGTGCTGGCGAGTATAGCCTGTCGAATCGTGAGGTGATTGGCTTTGGCGGTACTGCCGGGTATGACGCCACACTCAACGGCAAGGTACTTGATCTGGCCATCCGCGAAGCGGTGAATAATTTGGTGCAGGGTATGGAAACCGGTGCCTGGAACCCTTCCAGGAACTGATCAACACAAAAGGATTTGTAATGAACGCTATTTTTTCCAAAGCGGTTCTCCTGGCGGGCGCTTGTCTGTTGGGTGCCTGCGCGCCGGTTCAACAACCGCTCTACCACTGGGGCAGCTACCAGCCGGCACTCTATCAGCACCATAAGGATGGCATTACCGACTATGCCGCGCAGATAGATGCACTTGAGGCGACGCTGCAACGCGCTGAGGCGCAGGGCCAAAGTGTGCCTCCAGGTCTTCATGCGCACCTTGGCATGCTCTATTTCAATACTGGCCGTGAAGTTGAAGCGCGTGAACAGTTTGGTATGGAGAAACAGTTGTTTCCTGAGTCGGCACATTTCGTCGATTACGTGATGAAAGCCCAGCCGGAGGTATCCCAATGACGTTACGCATGATGGCCGTTGTGGCTGTGCTGACTGGCTTACTGACAGGTTGCGCGACAACCACGCCGTATGATTACACGGCGTTTCGCGAGAGCAGTCCGAGATCGATTCTGGTATTGCCGCCGGTCAATGAATCCTTGGACACCAGCGCCAGCTACAGCTTTCTGACCCACGTCAGCTTGCCGCTCGCCGAAGCCGGTTACTATGTTTTTCCGGTTGCGGTGGTGGAAGAAACCTTCCGTGAAAATGGTTTGACTAACCCAGAGGAAATTCACTCATTGGGTCTGGATAGGCTCAACGAGGTTTTCGGCGCTGACTCGGTGATGTATATCAAGATCACCCGATACGGTACCAGTTATCAGCTGCTGGCCAGTGATACGCGCGTCACTGCCGAGGCTTCCTTGGTTGACAGCCGCTCCGGGCAGCTGTTGTGGAAGGGGCAAGCAACGGCCTCCAGCACCGAGCAGAACAATAATAGTGGTGGCGGGTTAGTCGGGCTGCTGGTTGTCGCTCTGGTGGAGCAGGTAATTAACTCGACCACGGACCGTAGTTATCAAATCGCTGGCATGACCAGTGGGCGTTTGTTGTCCGCGCATGCGGTCAACGGCGTACTGCCTGGGCCGCGTTTGCGGGACCGGCAGTTGCAGTAACGACATGGGCGCCCTGGAAGTAGCTGATCTCTCAGCTGCTTCCAGGTTTACCCAGCCCGCTTGGTTAGTCCCGTTTTTTGATCAACTCCACCAACGACCCTGCCGCCTTACGGGCACGCTTCCATTCCCGCGATGCGGAAAAACGGCTGGCTTCGCGCCTTTTGCGATTCAGTTGCACGTTGATGGCTTTGTCATAGCGCTTGCTCAGTAGCGCGCGCAGGGTGTCGACGTTGTATTGCTCGCGCTCGGGTGAAACGCAGAGCGGCAGTATGTCATCCAGCTGCAATACATCCTGATTGAAATCCAGTGCTTCGCGAATCAGCTCGGCCTTGCTGCCGGGCTCGGGGCTGTCCAGATCATAGGGCGGCTGCCAGTCGTTCGGGAGGCCCAGACGGTCGACCTGATTGAGCAAGCCGATCAGCGGTGGTGGTTGGTAGTTGATGCGTTTGCTGTGCCATTGGCGGAAATGCTCGCCGAACTCCTGGTCGAGTTTGCGCGCGGGCTGGTTGGCGCGCAGGACCCAGAGCACCATATCGGCCTGGATCATTTCCTCGAACAGCACCTTTTCGATCTTCGCATCACCATTCAGGCCGGGTAAGTCGAGCAGGCGCAAGAACGGAATGCCATCCACCTTGCATTCATAGACCAGGCCGCGATCGGTTGAGGGCAGGGCGCTGGTTTCGGCTTGCCAGCCTTCGGTCAGGGCATTAATGACTGAAGATTTGCCAGCGCCAGTCTGGCCAATCAGGCACACGCGCACCGGTTCGGGCCTGCCGACGGTGCGCTCGTCATCCTTGCGAGTGGCGGCAGTGATGGTCAGCTCGTCATCGTCAAAGCGGAAGTGGCCGCCGTACAGGTCGATTGCCGAGCGCAATACTTCAAGCAGCAGCAGGCGTTTCATGCGTTGCTGCATTTCATCGCTTAGCCCTTCAAAGGATTGCCCTAACGCCTGGCTGCCGAGTTCAGCGAGCATGCCTTCCGGGGTGAGCATACGCACCTTGCGGTAGACGTTAACCAGGGTCATGGCCGGCGCGAACTGGTCGACCTTTTCTTCCAGCCAGAGTACGTGGGAGACCTTCAGATGATTAATCCCGGGCACGTTGTTCTTGAGCGTGCTGCGGTAGCGCTGGGTCAGCTGTTCGGTGATCGCCAGCAGCGCAATGGGCGAGAAGGCCCACTCGGAATGGCGTTTGCCCTTGCCGTACTGCGCAGCTACGCTGCGGGCTAGCTCGAGGGCGCTTTCAGGCACATCGCGCCAGGTTTCGGTGCGCTGCACCAGGGTGATAACGTCAGGCAACAACGTCTGCTGGACTTGTTTGTCCCAGGGCGTCCAGTAGGCGGGGGTTTCCATCTCCTTTTCCAGGCTCGCTTCCAGGCTGGCTTCGAGCTGTGGGGCTTTTTTGCGCCGTCTGCGCGCGGCCAGAAAGTAAGGCAGCATGGCGGCCAATGTCGACAGCCCGAGCAGACCAACGAACGTCAGAATGTAGTTGTAACGCAAGATCGCATACAGGCCAAAGAGCGCCAGCAGCCCGATAGGCAACAGTATGGCGATCAACAGAAAGGGCGTCAGCCGGTCAGAGAACTGGGTGGCGGCGCGTACCGCGCTAAGCGTCGTTTTTAACGTCATTTTTCGCCACTGGCATGATGTGTTCGAAGGCTTTGCGGTAGGTCGCTTTAAGCTCTTGCGCAGACGTGGGCTCGCCGCGTTTCTTGTTGAAGAAATAGATGCAGCCGACCCGGCCCAGGGCGTAGGTGACGCAGTAGCTGGTGACGGCGGCGGAGGCGGCGCCAACCGTCTGGCCGTAAACCGGGATCAGCTTGACCAACTGCTGAATACCCAGCCGTGAGGCGTACTGCACGCCAAAGCCGACGCCCAGGGTACTGACCAGCTCGGTAATCAGGCGTTTGTCCCACTCCAGGCCGTACTCGTTGGCCAAGCTGTGCAGCATCTTGGTCTGGATGGTGGGTACTGTGACCAGGCCGAGCACCGGCACGGCATCCGTGGCACCGGCCGCGCCGGCATACCACATGATCTCGCTCTTGAGTTTCTGGAAGTTGGCTTCTTCGGCGCTGCTGTTGCCCTGGCGCTCGAATAGTTCAGCGACAATTGGCAGAAAACTGCCGAGCTTTTCAATCAAGCCCTCAATGCCTACCGGGGTGCCATCGCGGCCAACCAAATCGACTGCGGCATGCTCAATCTCGCCCCAGACTTTTTCTATTGCCTGCTGATTGTGCAGTACGCAACGGCGTTGCTCATCCGGGGTGTCGAGCAGTTCGATCCCGGTATGCACTACCAGAGCGTTGTTGATCTTGCCGGAGCGCTTGATCTGTTTGATTGCGCGGAGCAGTTCCGATTGCTCGGGGTCATCGGCGCGCATGATGATCACCAGCGCGTGACTGCTGCCTTCGCAGGCCTTGATGTCGGCCGAGGCGTCATAGCCGGCCTCGGCCAGACCGCGGGTGTCCATAAAGGTCATTACCGGGGTGTTGGCGGGAAAGTCGTAGCGCACGGCGGTCTCGGTGCAGGGGCGAAAGCCGCGCCCGACCTCGATGTCGCTCTGGCCGGTGACCGCGCGGATAAACGAGGACTTGCCCGCGCCGGTCTTGCCGATCAGCCAGAGCGCCGGCAGGTGCTCAGCGCTGTAGCGAAAGGCGGGTTCCAGATCAGCCTTTTTCTCCGGATTGAGCCGGCGGTAGGCCCGTTGCAAAAAACTCATCGGTGCTCCTGGTTGCGGGTGACTCGCGGTGTTGCCCTGGGCTGATGATGCCATCAACGCAAGACTACCCTATGTATGACCGCGATAACCCGCAACATTTCCTTGCGAATGCGATAACAGAGCTGTTTGCAACGCTTCGTTCAGCTTATAGGCAGTCCAGCCCCAGGTTGTCTTCGATGATCTGCAGGTCTGCCGCATCGGTCAGGCCATCCAGATTGAAGTCGTACCAGCTCGAGCGTCCGCCGTTGAGCTGCGAGAAGTAGGTCCAGCCCTCCACATCCTGCTGGTCGATAACGCGATCCAGATTGCCGTCGCCAGGGCAGCTGGGCTCCGAGGCGACAATGCTGTCGAGCTCGGCCAGTAGGGCGTCGTAATGCTGCTGTTGTTCTGGCGTCAGTGCAGGGCGGGTCAGCAGGTCCTGGGCCGCCAGGTTATCCAGCCCCAGCGGTGAGCCGCTTTCGTTGATGGCATAGAACTCGAAGCGCTCGGTCAAGCCGCCGGCATCGCAGTTGGGTTCTTCCAGCTGCAGCAGCTTGAAGCGGTCGTCACGCACGGTGCGTTGGGTTTCGGCAAGGATGTCGAAGGGTGCTTCACCTTCGTTCACCCGATAGGTGTTGACTGCACAACAGGAGCTGAACGACTGGCCGGGCACTACGCCTTCGTCGCCGTACCAGGTGCCGCCTTCGGATAGGCACAGGCCTTTTTGCGGGAACAGTTGCAGGCAGATATTCACGTCAGTCAGCACGCAGGGCTGTGGAATGGCACCGGCCAGGTTGCGGCCGGACATGGAGAAGTTAGTGTCGCGTATCGGTGCAGCGTCAGCGCTGGCGAGGTAATCGTCCATGGCTTGCGCATCCAGCCGATCGGCCACTTCAGGCGCGCTCAGATCAGCACCGCCCAGTGTCGCGAACAGGTGATAGAGATCGGTGGAGTTAATCATCGCGGCGACTGAGCGGCCGGGCTGCTCGACCGCTGCACCAGTGACGATCAAGGGCACCCAGATACCGCCCTGGTAAACCGTGCCTTTGCTGCGCGCAGGCAGAAACGGTGCCTTGACCACGGGACCGTAGGTACCATTATCGCCAATAAATGCCACTACGGTATTGCTCGCCGGATTGTATTCCAGCTCACCATTGGCGTTCTCGATGTACACGCCTACCGACAGCAGTACGCGGCGAATCTCGGTATCCATTGCCTCCATGTTCTGGTTCATCAGTTGCCGGGTATCGGCGCCGTTGTCACAGGCGATGCCGCTATCCAGCGCGCCGGTTTCCGGTGCCAGGCTGGCCGGCGCTGGTTGCAGCGGCGCGTGCGAGGCGGAATAGCCGAGCGAGAGCATCCACGGCTGATCATCCGAGTGTGACTGAATCCAGTCGATGGCGAAGTTGGATTCCAGCTGCGTGCGGTACAGGCGGCTGGCGGGATTATCCACATCCAGCCGCTGCGAGCCACTCTCTTCACTGATCACTACCTCAGCAGTGTAATAGGCGTTCTGACGGGTGAAGTCCAGATACGCCGGCAGTGGCGAGGCGCATTGCTGGTTGGGATCAAACAGGCCGCCGCGCTCCAGGCACATCTTGCCTGGTACCGAGCTGCCGTCGGTGCTCAACGCTTCGCACGCGCCGCTGGGCTGATAGCAAGCGCCGTTATCGGCTCCTTGCGGGTGGTCGGTAGCCAGCGGCACAAAACCGCAGGTGAAGGGCTCGGCGCTGCTGTCGAGATTATCTAACCCGGCGGTCACGTCGATCGGCCGTGGGCCGCCGTCAAAGTAGCCGGCAAAATAGTCAAAGCCCAGAGCCCTGATGGCTTCGTCGCCAAAGGGGTGGTTGGCCGGATTCACATCCGAGCCGGTGACATGAATCTTGCCGATATAGGCGCTGACATAACCCTGATCAGCCAGTACTTTCGGCAGCGAACGCTCGAAGGGCGACATCTGCGAATTGGCGAAATCGGTAGAGACAATAGCGGTGTTTACATTAGTGCGCGGCGGATAGCGCCCGCTGAGCAAAGCTGCGCGCGTGGTCGAGCAGGTGGGCATGGACCAGGTATTACTGAAGCGCACGCCGGTGGCTGCCAGACTATCGATGGTCGGCATGGCCGGTGGCTGCACGCCGCCGAAACCGAAGCTGGCTAGCTGATCCACACCCACATCATCGGCGATGATCAGAATCAGGTTGGGTTTGGCGCTGGCCGGTGGCGTTGCGGCGCTGTTGTCTGATGAAGAGCCGCTCCCGTCAAGGCACGACGTCAGCAACAGAGAACAGGCGACAATGACAAGTGAGTGTAGAAGAGGGGCGTTTTGTTGTTTTTGTGAGGTGCCTGGCTGGCTGTTCAATTGAGCTCTGCTCCGCAGCGGATGTAAGTCCCTTGATAGTAGCCCTATGCCAGATGAATGTAATGAGATACTTGAACGCGCAAAGTCCAGCGGCGAATAACCAGAACGATCCCGAGCGCGATCTTTCTGCGCCCAGGGTCATCCTGAATAGGCTATCAGCCTTGGCTAACCACTGTGGCTCCTAACAGCGGCGTAGCATCAGTATCCGCAGCATCAGTATCCAATGCCGATTCCGCATCAGCCAGCAAATCGAACTCTTCCTCGGCAGTCTTGGCGACCAGATGGTGCTTGCTGTAGAAAAAGTAGTAAGCACCGCCGATCGCGAACAGGATCAGTGTGTAGTTGAATGCGCGCGGGTCGAAGGCGTATACGCCAGTGAGTGCGACCAGCGACAGCATCAGCGCAATACCGGAAGTGACCACGCCGCCGGGGGTTTTGTAAGGGCGGGGCATGTTCGGTTGGCGGATCCGCAGCAGGATATGACTCAGTGCCATTAGCGCATAGGAAACGGTAGCACCAACTACGGCCATGGCCAGTATCAGATCGCCTTCACCGCTCAGCGATACCAGAAAGCCGAAGATGCCAGGCACAATCAATGCGCGGGCCGGCACTTTGCGCGCGCTGGTCAGTGACAGGCTGCGTGGCAGGTATCCGGCGCGGGACAGGGCGAACACCAGCCGGCTGTAACCGTAAATAATCGAAAAGAACGAGGCGACCAGACCGGCCAGACCCAGTACGTTGACCACGGTAGCCAGGGTGCTGTTACCGTTGGCGTTCAGCGCATCGACCAGGGGCACGGCGCTTTGGCCGATCGCGTCGGCACCGGCGGAGCCGGCGGTTAGTACCACCACCAGCAAAGCGGTAAACAGCAGAAAGATCATGGCGCCGATAATGCCCTTGGGCACGTCTTTGGCCGGATCCTTGGCTTCCTCGGCGGCCAGCGGTACACCTTCTACCGCCAGGAACAGCCACATGGCAAAGGGCAGGGCGGCCCATACACCGTACCAGCCGAGCGGCAGTGCAGTAGACGCACCAACAGCATCGGTCACGGCCATGTCGAACAGGTTGTTCACGTCAAAACTGCCGATCAAGGCCACACCGGTCGCGACAATCGCGAATACGGCGAGACCACTGATGACCATCATGGCTTTCAGCGCCTCACCCACACCGGCCAGATGCACGCCGATAAACACCAGATAGAACGCGGCATAGACCCAGGGACCGTTAAAACCCAGTAGCTCCTGCACTGCTGAACCGATAAAGATGACAATGGCCGCAGGCGCCAGTGCGTATTCAATCAGTACCGCGAGGCCGGTCAGATAGCCGCCGGTCGGGCCCATGGCCTGGCGGGCGAAGCTGTAGCCGCCACCCGCAGCCGGAATCGCCGCGGACATTTCCGCCAATGACAGCACCAGCGTGAAATACATGATCGCCATCAGCACGGCGGCAATCGCAAAGCCGCCCCAGCCGGCCTGTCCGATACCGAAGTTCCAGCCGGCGAAATCGCCGGAAATCACGTACGACACCCCAAGGCCTGCCAACAGTAGCCAACCTGCGGTGCCTTTCTTCAACTGGCGCTTGGCCAGATAGTCACTGTCAATCTGCGTTTTTTGCATGGTTTGTCTCTTAAATGGACGGTTTTAGTTGGTCAGGAAGTTGCTGCTTTTGTGCTGCTGATGCTCGATAACCTGGGACTCGCTGCGGTCTTTCAGCTTGACGCCCGACAAGCCCAGACGCCGGGCCTCCTGCAGCAGGTAAAGGGTGCGTTGCGCGGCGTCGGTATAGCTCTGGCCGGCGGGGCGAATGTTGGATATGCAGTTGCGGGCGGCGTCGTTGAGACCCTTGCGTGGCCCCCAGGTCAGGTACAGTCCGAGGCTGTCTGGCGAGCTGAGGCCAGGCCGTTCGCCAATCAGTACCAGCACTGCATCGGCGCCCAGGCGCTCGCCGATGTCATCGGCAATCGCCACGCGGCCCTGCTCGACGATGCACACCGCACTCAGCTGCCAGTCGGTCTGGCTATCGGCGCTCAGTTCCTTGCACAGTGCCTGCAGAAAGGGCGCGGCGTTCTGTTGCACGGCATGGGCGGACAAGCCATCGACGATGACGATAGCCAGGTGACGGCTGTTGTTGCCGGTTGCCGCACGATGATTCAATTTGGCTTGCGAGGTCTGATCCAGCTGGCGGCCGAGATCCGGGCGTTGCAAATAACTCGTACGGTCGGGTGCCTGGCTGCTGAGTTGGTAAGGTGCGCAGGCCGGCAGGCCATGAATGTCGCGCAATTGTGCACATAGCTGCAGGATACCCAGCGGCATATGCACTGCGTCTTTGGCGCGGGCATGGGCCAACTGGAACGCCAGCAACTCGTTGGTTGGCAGGCTGATACCGGTACGGCCCAAACCAATGCGGGCATCGGTGAACTCGCGTAGCTGGCGCCACGGGTTGTGCACCACGCCGGTGTACTGCTCGGGGCTGGAAGCGCTGTTTGGCTCGGGTGCGACCAGGACATTGTCGAGTTCACGCATGGCCGGTCCCCCTCGGCAGGCTCGCCAGTGAGCGACTGAAGGCGGGCGGCAGCTGATCATGCAGGACATGCCCTGCGCCCTTCTTGAAGATCGCCATTTCGCGTAGCCAGCGCTCGAATTCCGGCGCGGCCGCCAGCCCCAGTACGCGACGGGCATAGAGCGCGTCGTGGAAAGAGGTGGTCTGGTAGTTGAGCATGATGTCGTCAGAACCGGGGATGCCCATGATGAATGAGCAACCGGCTACGCCCAGTAACGTCAGCAGGTTGTCCATGTCGTTCTGGTCGGCTTCAGCGTGGTTGGTGTAGCAAACATCGCAACCCATCGGCAGGCCGAGCAGCTTGCCGCAGAAATGGTCTTCCAGCCCGGCGCGGATGATTTCTTTGCCGTCGAACAGGTATTCCGGGCCGATAAAGCCGACTACGGTGTTGATCAGCAGCGGATCGAAGCGCCGGGCCACGGCATAGGCACGGGTTTCGCAGGTTTGCTGGTCTAGCCCGTGATGGGCATTGGCCGACAGCGCGCTGCCCTGGCCGGTCTCGAAATACATCACGTTATTGCCCACGGTGCCGCGTTTGAGGGCCAGCGCGGCTTCCTGGGCTTCGGCGAGGATCGCCAGGTCGAAGCCGAAGGAGCTATTAGTGGCTTCAGTACCGCCGATGGACTGGAAAACCAGATCGACCGGCGCGCCCAGCTCGATCGCCTCGAGCGTATTGGTTACGTGGGTCAGCACGCAGGACTGGGTGGGTATGGCGTACTTCTGGATTACGTCGTCCATCAGCTTGAGCAGCTTGACCGTCTGCGCCACGTTGTCGGTGGCGGGATTGATGCCGATCACCGCGTCGCCACTGCCATACAGCAAGCCGTCGAGCATGCTGGCGGCAATGCCGTTCATGTCATCGGTGGGATGGTTGGGCTGCAAGCGGGTAGATAGGTGCCCAGGCAAACCTATGGTGTTGCGAAAGGCCGTAGATACATGGCATTTCTTGGCCACCAGAATCAGGTCCTGATTACGCATTAGTTTGCTGACGGCCGCCGCCATCTCCGGGGTGATGCCCAAGCGGATACTGGCGAGCACTTCAGGTGTGGCGCGGTCGCTGAGCAGCCAGTTGCGGAAATCGCCAACGGTCAGGTGCGCGATAGGAGCGAAGGCATGCAGATTGTGACTGTCGATGATCAGCCGCGTGACTTCGTCGCTCTCATAGGGGACCAGCGCTTCGTTCAGAAAAGTCTTCAGCGGCAGATCGGCCAGGGCCATCTGCGCCACGGCGCGCTCCTCTGCAGACTCTGCGATAACCCCCGCCAGCCGATCGCCAGAGCGTGCTGGTGTGGCCTTGGCCATCAAGTCGGCGAGGTTGCGAAACTGATAGGTGCTGCTGCCCAGTACGTAGCGGTATTGCGTGCTCATAGGCTGAAGACTCCCGCCATAGGTGTTCAATTTGACTAAATAAACACTACGGGAAGCGCCTGAAGGCCCGCTATCGAGTTTTGGCAAATCGTACAGCGGCCGCAGTGCCATGGACTGTGAATTGCATGATTACGGGCATTGCAAACCCGCATTCCAACGTTTTTTTGCCCCAAGGGCAGGGCTGGCGGGTGCTGAACGCTTATGCCGTTACGGAGACAAACATGCTTTGGGCGCAACCGGATGCACCGCCACATCGCAGCTACCCACATGCTGCACTAGATAAGTGCATTGCCGAGTCGCGGGATGCAGATAAACACGCGGGCAATCTGACCAATTGGCTGCAGGAATATGATCAATTGGGCGAGGGTGAATTCTATGGCCGCGTTGAAGAGCTGACGTTCGATCGTCTGCAAGTATTCAGTGAGCACACCAGCAAGGCACTACGCCAACAATGCAATGTTTGGCCGAATGCGCTCTGGCTGGGCATTCCGGCTAATGACCAGGAATGCCGTATCAATGGCATGCCGGTCAGCGATAACACCATCATGTGCCGCCCGGGCAACCGGGATTTCGAGCTGGTGACGCCGGAGGCCTTTGATATTCTCGGTATTGTGGTGGATCGCGACTTGCTGCACCGGGCGGCCGATATTCAGGGCGTGGCGCTGCCGGAGCAGCGGCTGGAGCAGCCGCGCCTGGCCTTGCCTGAAGGCACTGTCAAGGATCTGCGCTATGTGCTGACGCGGCTGATTGATTCGGACATGCCGCTGGCGGCGAAAAAGCACTCGCAGGACCTGGTGATGATGGCGCTGCTCCAGGTGTTGCAGCGGGAAGGGCCGGCGCCAGAGCAAATCCCCAGCTATGCCCATCGCAAAGCCGTGGTGGACCGGGTGAAGGGGCATATTGCCGAACATGGCGAAGCGCCGGTGACCATGACCGAACTATGTGAGCTGGCACATGTCAGCCGGCGTACTTTGCAGTACAGTTTCGAGACCATTCTAGGCGTTAGTCCTTTGCGCTTTCTGCGGGTTACGCGCCTGAACCAGGTACGCCGGGCTTTGGGCGAGGCGGGAGCCGGACGTACGGTGACCGATATCTCGGCAGAATGGGGCTTCTGGCACGCTGGCCAATTCGCCAAGGATTACAAACAGCTGTTTGGGGAAAGCCCGTCGGATACGCTGAAGCGAGGTCAGCGAACCAATTAAATCGAACTTGCCGCGCGTTCCTGCATCCCATTATTAAGGCCAACCCATTTCCGGCCTGGGAGAGATAATGATGAGCAATGAACAGAAATTGCCTGGCGAAAAGGGCACTATCGACGAGAAATTCCCTGGCAAGGATCAGGAGAAAGACCTGGAAGGCCCGGTGGAAGGTGATGATCTGGATGTGATTGACGCCGAAAAGATTGGCGAGAACATGGATGAGGTTGAGCGCGGCAAATAATCCGCTCACCTGGTCTGAAACGAGAAAACCCGCGCTCGGCGGGTTTTCTGCTATCTGAGTCTTGGAACCCTTGCCTATTCAGCGGCGCTCTAAACTCTGCTGTCGGCTGCCGCTACCGTAATTGCGATTCTTGTTGCCTTGCCCCTGGTTATGACCCTGGCGCTGCTGCTCACGACGCGGCTGCTGAGTTATGCGCTCGCGGTTCTGGCTCCAGGTTTCGCGCTTTTCAATACGCTGAGCGCGATTCTGCTGTTGCTGGGCGCTGTAGTCCGGCCGTTGGTACTGTTCGTGGCGTTGTTGATTGGGGCGCTGCTGCTGCGGCCGGGTGTCATGGTATTTGTTGTAGGGCTTGTGTTGCTGCGCATTTTTTGGTTGTTGGTATTGATTTGGCCGTTGTTGATGCTGCCTTGGCTGCTGATATTGGTAGCCTGGGTAATAGTTATACTGGCGCACCTGATGCGGCTGGGTATATACCCGCGAAGACTGGCTGTAGGTCTGGCGGTGCGGCTGTTGCACGACAATCACCCGGGGCTGCGATTGATAGGCTTGCGTGTGATGAGGATATACGCCCTGATTGTACCCACCATGGTGCACAACCGACTGGGGGCTGGCATAGGGATTATTCGCGCAGGCACTTAACACCAGCGTTGAAAGGCCCACAAGAGCGGCCGTACGGAGTATATTCATGTGGCTGTCTCGCTTGGGTCGGACTGCTTGATTACCGGCGTTGCAGCGCGGGGATTATTCATATGACCGCAAAATGAAGCTGAAAACTGCATTGTAAATAGAACTTTACATAGATTTACTCTGCGCTTGCGCTAGGTAGGTGCTCAGGCGTTTATACCTTGTAGTAAGCTAGAAGGGTGCGCAGCTTCTCGGCCAGTTGCGTCAAGTTCTGGCTGGCATCCCGAGTTTGGACCACTAACTCGCCATTCTTGAGCGCTTCATCGCTGATACGCAGCACATTGCGGTTGATGTCCTCGGCAACGTGGCTTTGTTCTTCTGCTGCGCTGGCGATCTCGGTATTCACCTGATTGATACGCGAAACTGCTTCTATAACATCGCCAAACGCTTTGCCTACGTCCTGAGCAGCGTCAGCATTACTGACGGCTAGCTTGTGGTTTTCAGCCATCATGGTCGAAGATCGTTTTACGCCCTGTTGAACGCGTTCAATCATACTGTGAATTTGTTGCGTCGATGCCTGCGTACGCTGGGCCAGTGAGCGCACCTCATCAGCCACTACCGCAAATCCGCGGCCTTGTTCGCCGGCTCGGGCTGCTTCGATTGCCGCGTTGAGCGCCAACAGATTGGTTTGGCCAGCAATATTCACGATGACTTCCAGCACTGAACCAATGTCTTCGCTTGCAGAAGCCAGCTCTTCGATTACCGCCATCGAAGCCGAGATTTCCTGGGCTTGTATCTGGATGCTAGTGATGGTCGTGGTAAGCGTTTCTCTGCCCTCTAGAGCCTGGGTGCTGGCATGATTGGCAGCGTTTTCACCAGTTGCGGCGCTTTGCGCAACGTTTTGCGCAGTCAAGCTCATCTCATGCATCGCGGTGGCGACCATCTCGGTCTCGCGATTTTGCACGCCGATTGATTTGCTTGACTGCTCTGCAACCTGTGCCAGTTCAGTGGCTTGTTGCAGAAGCGTATTGGAGGAGGCTAGTGCCTCACGAATGGTATGTTGAATACGATCAAGCAAACGATCAAACGCGCGGGCCAATATGCCGAACTCATCCTTGTTGGTACTGTGAAAACGCACGGTCAGGTCGCCATTACCATCGGCGATGTCCTCAATCGCCTTGATGTTGGCATGCAGTGGGCGGCTGATCATCAGGTTCATTAAAAGGCTGATACAGATGGCCAGTACAACGCCCGCTAGAATGATCATGCCGGCGACCGATAGCGAATTGGACATCACCTGCTGACGCACCTCGGCGACCGAGTGCCCGGTAATGATGTCGTAACCCCATGGTGCGAAGGTGCGTTGTTGGATATGCCAAACGCTGCTGTCGCTCTGTAACGCGTCGTTGATTTGCTGCTCGTCCAGATGACTTGAACGCGCCCGAATATTGCCCTGGGAGTCGCGTAGAGCAACAAACCCAGTGTCCAGAATACGTGCGCTGGAGATTGCCTGCGAAAGCGCGCTAAGGTCGGCTGAATATCCGACGTACCAGATGCCAAGCGTCTCGCCTTGCGCATTTCTGATCGGCTCATAGCCGGTTAGGTAGGGCTGCCCCAAAATGTCGACCTGGCCATAAAATGCATTGCCAGCCAGAATGGACTTGATGGCGGCACCGTTGGGATCAAGCTGAGTGCCAATTGCTCGCTTACCGTCTCGTAATACGTTGGTGGAGATACGAATGAACTCGTTGCCCTGCCGTGAGAAGAGCGTTGCGGTTCCCCCCATAATATCGGTGAGACCATCAACCAGGTCAAAACGGTTGGCCTGTGCTAGTCCGCCTAACAATAGCTGTGGGGCTGTTGCTGTACCTACGCTGACATTGCCGCCCAGTTCTGCCTCGCCGAGCTGCTTGCCACGCTGAATAAGCAGCTGCATGCTATTTTTTACGCGTTCGCTCATGATCTCGTCAGTGAGACCAAGAAGCCGCACTACCTCTTCCTGGCTACCAGACGCTTCAGACTTGGCCTGAGTGTTAATTTCTCCACTTTGTGTGGCTGAACTGAGCATGACGGCGGCAGCGATGAATACCAGCAACAGGCACGTCAGGGTTAATACGAATTTCTTTTGTAGTGTCATGATGCATCCAGGCTCTGACAATGCGCGAGGCATTACACGTGGCAAGTAGAAGGGTGAGTGATGGGGCATGGCTTATACATATAACGTGCCATTTTGTATATCACGCTATCATCGAGCCAATACATAACGATTACAAAACACGGAGTAATAAAATGGATTGGCGTGGCCGGCGGCAAAGTCGCAATGTGGAAGATCGCCGGGGGCAACCCATGCGCAGCGCAGGCGGGGCTGGGGGCGTTTTATTGTTGCTCAGATTTCTGCCAATGCTGCTGCGCAGCAAAGTCGGGCGTGCGGTGCTGGTGCTGGGCGTTCTGGTTTTTTTTGGTGCCCGCCTGCTCGGCATCGATTTGCTGCAAATGGTTGACGGCGGTGCGCAAACCACAACTCAGCCAACCCGAGAGTTCACGCCGCAGGAGCAGGCGTTGGCAGAATTCGTCGCGGTGGTGCTGGCTGATACCGAGGATACCTGGAACGCTATTTTCACCGCCTCCGGCCAGCGCTACCAGGAGCCGCGCCTGGTGCTGTTTTCCAACCGGGTGAACTCGGCCTGTGGTACCGCGAGCTCAGCCGTCGGGCCTTTTTACTGCCCGGCAGATAATCAGGTTTATCTGGACCTGGTGTTTTTCCAGGATCTAAAGTCGCAGCTGGGTGCGCCCGGCGATTTTGCCCAGGCCTATGTGATCGCCCATGAAGTGGGGCACCACGTGCAGAACCTGATGGGCATCAGCCAGAAGGTGCGTGCCGCCAGCGCGGGCAAGAATCCGCGGCAGGTTAACGCGCTGTCGGTTCGCCAGGAGCTTCAGGCGGACTGCTTTGCCGGTGTGTGGGGTCACAATGCGAATAATCAGCAGTTACTTGAGCCTGGCGATCTGGAGGATGCGTTGAACGCAGCATCTGCTATCGGCGATGATCGGCTGCAGCGGCGGGCGGGTCAGGACGTGGTGCCGGACAGCTTTACCCATGGCACCTCGGAGCAGCGCATGACCTGGTTCACGCGGGGCTTCGAGAGTGGCGATGTGGGCCAGTGTGACAGCTTCAGTGCGCGGCTCTAGGGCTATGCGCGGCCTCACCGTTGACCTTGCGGATAAACTGGCGAAGCTTGCTAAAGCTCATGGGTTTGGCGAATAAATAGCCCTGCATGTCGTCGCAGTGATTTTCTTGCAGAAACACGCGTTGGCCTTCACGCTCAACGCCTTCTGCCACAACACGCAGACGCAAGTGATGCGCCATTGAAATTATACCTTGGCAGATGGCGGCATCCTGCTCATTGTGGTCGGTACCATTGATGAAGCTGCGGTCAATTTTGATCTTGTTGACGGGTAAGACTTTCAGATAGTTCATGCTGGAGAATCCGACGCCAAAATCATCGATAGCCAGTCTTACGCCCATTTTTTTCAACTGCTGCAAGGTGTGCAGCGCGCGGTCGGCGTGATTTAACAGCACCGTTTCAGTGATTTCCAGCTCCAGCTGAGCGGCGTGCAGACCATGCTTGTTCAGCGCAGCCTTTACGGTCGATACGAAGCTGGCGCGCAAAAGATGGGTGGAGGAGATATTTACTGCGATACAGGGCAAGAATGTACCCTCGTCAGCTAACTGACGAAGATGGCAGCAGGCGGTATCGAGCACCCATAGCGTAATCGGAATAATCTGCCCGGTGGTTTCTGCAAGGGGTATAAAAGCGGCGGGCGACACAATGCCGCGCACAGGATGGGTCCAGCGCAGCAAGGCTTCCGCACCCACGATTTCTCCGGTGGTGCTGTTGACCTGGGGCTGGTAGTGCAGCTTAAACGCCTGGGTTTCGATGGCACGCTGCAGATCATTGCGTAGGCCGGCCATCTCATGCATCTGTTGAGAAAGCCCGGCGGTATACCAGAAAGCGTTGTTGCGACCCTCTTGTTTAGCCTGATACATGGCTGAATCTGCATGCTGGATCAATTCTAGCGGCTGCTCGATGAGTCCATTACTCACGACGACACCGACACTGGCGGTCACGCGCAGGTCGATGGAGTCTATATGGTAAGGGGCAGCAATATCCTCCAGGAAGCGCTCGGCTATCGCCGAGACGGCTTGCTCATCCAAAACACCGGGGAGTATGACTATAAACTCGTCTCCGCCCATCCGCGCGACGGTGTCGCCCGGCCGCACTATTGCCAGCATGCGCTTTGCAACTTCGACCAGGACTTGATCGCCCAGGTGATGACTGAAGTTATCGTTGATGGGCTTGAAGCCATCCAGGTCAATCAGCATGACCGCCACCTGGGTGCCGCTTTGCTGAGCAGTCACACAGGCTTGTTTTAGCCGTTCTTCTAGTATCGATCTATTCGGTAGGCCAGTCAGGCTGTCATGGGTCGCCTGGAACACCAGTTCAGTTTGATAGCGCCTGACTTGGTTGTGGCTGGCGTCGGCTTTGCGCGCGGCGGCAAGCGTCGCACGGAAGTTGAAACGGGTAATGTAAATGAATACCAGCAGGCACAGGAGCAGAATGGGCAGCAGCCACAGCAGCATGGTGTTACCGGGCTGCGGCGGCTCCCAGCGCAGGATGATAGGTGTGCCAGCCATGGTTTCTACCGCTAACGCGGGAGCCCGGTGAGCGTCATCAGTACTGTCGGCTACACGTAACTGGCTGATGCCGTAGCTCTCGCCCAGCGCTGCCAGCTTCACCGGACCCAACTGATCAACCAGCACCAGCACGGCTGCCGGACCTGGCAGCTCCTTGACGTAGGGATCCCCGCCGCTGGTAAATGCGGCGGCTGAAATCAGTACGGGTAGGCCCTGGTTGCCGGTTATGGCGAACGCCACGTCCTCTTCGTCTGCGAGGGTGCGGGCTTCTGCGAGCAGGCTATCTATGTTCAGGCTGTCCAGGTCCAGGCCAAGCCAACTGGAGAGTGACAGATCTTCAGTCACCTCGCCATTGATGACAGCGTAAGTCGTGACATTGTTGCCGTTGACGACAAATACACCCTCGTGCCCGAAGCTGTCATACATGTGCCGGCCTAGATTGTTGCGCGTGTAGGCCCAGTCAAGATCAACCACGCCGCTCATACGCTCGTAGGCGTCGCCCCAGAAAGCATAGTCACCGATGACAGCTACTAACGCCCCAGTGCGTGACTCCATGGCTTTATTGACATAAAAAGTAGTCTGCTCACGGCTGCTACTATTAAATTGCAGTGCCACCAGAACCAATGCCGAGCCAGCAATCAGTAACAAACCGAACAACAAGCCGGACATACACATCAAGGACTGGCGGATATACCGCTGATGGGTAGTGAGCGGGCTTGGATCGGGTGATAAGGGCATGGGACATACCTGGCAGCTTTAGTTGCATAAATGAGGCTGAAGTCCTTATCACCGGCTTGGTAATATCATTATGGCACTATGTGTCCCCTATTAGCGTATTTGGCTGACGAACAGTCAGTTTTAATAGTCTGTGCACTTCGGGTTGCCACCATTGCGGGAGAAGTTCTCGAACCGCCTGCTGGTTATAACGGTCGTCCAGTAGGTAGACCACGCCTTGGTCCTCGGTGGTACGAATCACCCGGCCGGCAGCCTGCACGACCTTCTGCAACCCAGGATATAAGTAAGTGTAGTCGTAACCATTGCCAAACATCGCTTCCATGCGAGTACGGATTTCTTCGTTAATGGGGTTGATCTGCGGCAGGCCCAGCGTGGCGATAAAAGCGCCGATAAGACGATCCCCGGGCAGGTCGATACCTTCACCAAAAGCGCCGCCCAGCACCGCAAAGCCAATGCCCTGTGACTCAAGGTGAAAGCGCGAGAGGAAATACGAGCGCTCGACCTCGTTCATGCTGCGCGACTGAGCCCAAACCGGTATCTGCGGGGAGTCTTTGGCAAACTGCTCCATAGCCTGTTGCAGGTAGGCGTAGCTGCTAAAGAACGCCAGGTAGTTGCCGGGCCGGCGCTGGAACTGATCGGCCATCAACTGGCTAATGGGTTGCAGACTGGATTGGCGATGCAGGTAGCGAGTCGACAGGTTGCTGACGCTGAGCACCTGCAATTGCTCGGCGGCGAAGGGTGACTCCACATCGATCCATTGCGTGCCTTCGGGCAAGCCCAGCAGGTTGGCATAGTAATGCGCCGGGCTCAGGGTCGCGGAAAACAGCGTGGCACTGTGCGCGGCATTGAAGCGCTGGGCGAGAAAGGGCGCGGGCACGATATTACGCAGGCACAGAATGGAGGTGGTGCACAGGCTGCTTTCTTCATCGCGGGTAATATCGAATAGCGAGTGCGGGCCGTACGCTTCCGCCAGGCGGCAGAACAGCATGGCTTGCAGATAGAAATCCAACAGCAGCGTATGGTTGCCGGTCGGCTGGTCGGTCAGATGATCGGTGATGGCACTGACGCATTTCTGCAGGGCCACGACAAACAGATCGGCCACGGCCGGATACACCTGGTAGGGCATGACCTGATCCCGGTGCAACTGCTCCCAATGCCGGCTGACCCGTTCCAGCGCGCCCTTGACTCGACCCGGCACGATCCGGCTCAGGGCGTGCAACTCAGCCTGCCCCAATTCGGCGGTATACATGCTGCGCCCGCGTTCGATCAGGTTGTGTGCTTCATCGACCAGCAGTGTTACTCGCCAGCCGTTCAATTGGGTCAGGCCGTAGAGCAGGGCGGTCATGTCGAAGTAGTAGTTGTAATCGCAGACCACGACATCAGACCAGCGGCACAATTCCTGGCTTAAATAATAGGGGCAGATCTGATGCGCCAGCGCGACCTGCCGCACTGCCGCCTGATCCAGCCACTGCAGTTCTACTGCGGCCTGCCGTGCCGCCGGCAAGCGATCAAAAAAACCCTGGGCCAACGGGCAGGAATCGCCATGGCAGGATTTGTCTGGGTGCTCGCACGACTTGCTGCGGGCAACGTGTTCCAGCACACGCAGCGGCATGGCCTGTTCCTGGCTGCGTAGCACCTGCAGCGCATCCAGCCCCAGCTTGCGCCCTGGTGTTTTAGCGGTGAGAAAAAACAGCCGGTCGAGCTTCTGCTCCGGGAAGCTTTTCAACTGCGGGAACAAGGTGCCCAAGGTTTTGCCAATACCGGTGGTGGCCTGGGCCATCAGGCTGTAACCGTCGCGGGCAGCACGATAGACATGCTCCGCCAGTTGCCGCTGACCACGGCGGAATTCGGCATAGGGAAAGCGCAACTTGTCTAAACTCTGGTCACGGGCGCTGCGGTGCGCGGTTTCCTGCTCGGCCCAGGCGACAAAGCGGCTGCACAGCAGATCGAAGAAGGCTTTCAGGTCCGCGGCGCTGTGCTGTTCCTGGAACGTGCTTTCCTGCTGGGTGACCACATTAAAGTACACCACCGCCAGGTTGATCTCAGTGAGCTCCTGGCTGCTGCACAGCAACCAGCCGTAGACCTTGGCCTGGGCCCAATGCAGTAGCCGGTGGTTCTGCGGAATGCGAGAAATATCGCCGCGGTGGGTCTTGATCTCTTCCAGCAGATTCTGCTCGGGATCATAGCCGTCGGCTCTGCCCGCAACCTGGAGACCGGGGTATGCGCCGCTCAGGGGGAGTTCGGCAACATAGCCGACCCCGCGCCGGGCGACTACCGCGTGGTGTCCGTTGATGCCTTCCTGTGCGGTAGGTGAGGGGGTGAAGCGCAGGTCGAGGTCGCCTTGCTTGGCGGTAAACTCGCACAGCGCCCGCACCGCCACGCGATAGCTCATGCGCTGGCCCATTGCACGTAACACACATCTACGGGCATGGCGTGCTCAGCGCAGACGGCCAACCAACGGCGCTGGTTATCCTGCAGGCGATCACCAGGGCCCTTGACCTCGATCATCCGGTAGCGTTGCTGTTCTGGCCAGAACTGGATCAGATCCGGCATGCCGCTGCGGTTGGCGCGGATATCCGTTAGCAGACGATCGAACCAGATGTGCAGGTGCGCCGCCGGCAGACAATGCAGGGCCTGGTCTAACAGTGTTTGGTCTAGCAAACCCCAGAAGACGAAGGGTGACTGAATGCCGTATTTGTCCTGCCAGGTGCGCCGGATCACCTGGTGGTATTCGCCGGAGGCCAGAAGCGCGAAACACGCATTGAACTGCTCTGCACGGCGGGCGCGAAAGTGCGGCTCGTGCAGGTCTATTGGCCCGGTTTGAAAGGGGTGGAAGAAGGCGCCAGGTACCGGGGCGAAGATCGCATCCCAGCAGAGCAGCCCGAACAGGCTGTTGATCAGACCGTTTTCAACGTAGTACACCGGCGCGTCTGGAGTATGCATATGCGCGCGTACGCGATGCTCAACGCTGCCGGGTGCAGGGGGAAGCAGTAGATCAATCCTGCCCGTGGCTGGTTCACCTTTGCGCCGTAGCGCCGGCTGACCGACTTTGCGTGTTAGCCGCTGCAAAGCGCGTTCGACTAATTGCAGTTCGCTGTCACTTTCGGGCATCTGCGCGGCCGCGCTGGCCAAGGCATGGGCGCTGACGTAGTCAGCCTGCTTCTCCAATACCCGAATTTGCCGCTGCCGTGCGCCGGGATAATCGCAACGCTGGTACAGCACGGCAGCAGAGGCTAGCTGATCCTCTCGTTCGAGTTGGCGCGCCAGTTTGAATAGCAGGCGCCCATGACGGTAAGCCAGATAGGGGTTGTCGCTATGGAATTCGCCCAATTGCTTGAGAACCTCAGCAATCGGTAGCCCGGCATCAAAAGCGTCTCGGCAGGTACGCAGGTGCAGGTATTGGTCTACTTCGGCGCGCGAGCGAAAACCCCGCGACTCCGGCAGGATAGAGACCTGCTCGTAGCGAAAAATGCCCAGCTCGGCGAGCACAAACTCTGACCAGGTCTGAGCTAGGTTGCCAAAAAACAACAGCCGCAGGCGTTCGCAGAGCGGGTTTATGGTCAGGCTATAAAGCGAGTCAGTCAGTTGCGGGCACCACTGACTCAAAGAGCGGGCGGCATGCTCGTCAGCGCTCAACTTTTCCAGCAGAGCAGCCTTGTTCAATGAGCGTGGAGCTGTGGCAAATACCCGCTGAATTTCATCCCTGCGCAGCACAGCGAAGAGTTCAGGCAGACTGAGCGGGGCGTCATCGCGCACCCAGCCCGCGTGCAGCAGGGGCGCTACGACATCGCCGGGATCGCCGATCTCGGCGTACTCAAGCTTGCTGGCGCGGAAGTGGTCGCCTTTGCGCATGATCATACGCACCAGCAAGGCCTGACTGGGCCGTGCCGCCAACTGGAAGCTGCGGATAAAATCGCACTCCTGGTCGTCGAGCAGGTCGGCATAGCGCTCCCGCACCCAAAGCAGGGCACGGAGGAAATTGTCCAGATAGTAAAAGGGGGCTATCGACGTGGGTTGCATGGCGCTCAGTGTACTAGCTATCTATACAGTAGTCTGCCTGTCTATCGCGTTGCCGGCAAGGTTGCAATCGCCCTGATGTGGTGCTCGCTCACCTGGGGCAATCAGAGTAAAGTGCGCAAAGTTTCTTATAACGAGGTACCCGCATTGCGCATCCTGCTGTTTCTGCTGAGCATTGTGGTCGTATTGAGCAGCCTTTGGGCTGTGCTTGCGTTCTGGTATCAGGCCCCAGGGAAGTCAATCGGACGTTACCTACTGATCATTGGCTGGGTGCTGGCTGCGGTGCTGGTACTGGTGCTGCTGTGGCGCGGCCTGGCTCGGCCTGACTTGGCTCGGCCTGACCTGGCGTGGCAATCCATGCTTGTCTATGCGCTGATGTTTATACTGCTGCGGATCTGGTGGGCCAGCCTGGAGCCCTCTAATGAGCGTAATTGGTCCGACGATCTGGCGCGCACTACGCATGGCGTCGTTCAGGGTGAGCAGGTCACGTTGCACAATGTGCGCAACTTCACCTGGCGCAGTGAAACGGATTACGACATTGCCTGGGAAACACGTGAATATGATTTGAGCCGTCTGCGTTCCGTAGACATGACCACGTCTTATTGGGATTCGCCAGCCATTGCCCATGTGCTGCTGTCGTTTGGCTTTGATGATGGCCAGTTTGTGGTGTTTTCAGTGGAGATCCGCAAGGAGCGCCATGAAGCTTTTTCCGAACTTGGCGGCTTTTTCAAGAAATTCGAGTTGAGTGTCGTCGCGACCGATGAGCGCGACGCCATCCGCGTGCGCACCAATGTCCGCGATGAGGACGCCTATCTGTACCGCACGCGGCTGGACCAGGACGCCGCGCGTCAGTTGTTTCTGGCCTTCATCGCCGAGGCGAACGAGCTCGCAGCGGAACCACGTTTTTACCACACGGTCACGGCCAACTGCACGACGCTGGTATTCAGCATGATGCGGCGGATCATAGGTAAATTGCCGCTGGATCATCGCTTGTTGTTGTCTGGCCACTTGCCAGCCTATGTACAGAAACAGCGCGGTTTGCAGCTTGGCTACAGCCTCGAAGAGTTAAGGGCGCAGGGGCGCATTACCGATCGGGCCATCGCGGCTGATCAAGCTGCTGATTTTTCCCAGCAGATTCGCCAGGGGGTGCCAGGCTGGGAGGCGGAAACTTTACCCCTCGGGCGGGCTCCAACAGAGTGACCCCTTACCGTTGGCAGAGGCACGGCTCATGACCAGGTTGACCTATTTGCTGGTGACCGCAACGTTGCTGTTACCCGGTGTGGCGTGTGCGCAATACGCGCCACAGGTGTCGGATAACCCTATGGATATCATCGGCGACCCAGGTCTTGATCCAGGCGAGCGTATCCAGCGCGCTACTGCGTTGCTTAATTCCTTGGCCGATGTGCACGACAATAGCGGTGACCTGGAGGCGGCTGATCAGTTACGCAATGCAGCCTATACCCTGACCCGCGCACCGCACAATCGAGAAGCGTCCGAGCTGGCGGTACAGGCAGTGATGGCAGCGGAACAGGGCGCACTGGCCGAGGCGCAGGTTCTCGCGGAGAGTGCCGCAGCCCTGTCACCTGACTGGGCGCCGCCGAATTGACAGCCCGAATAGACTGTCTGAACGTATCGCCTAGTCGCGCAGGCGTTTGACTGAGTCACTCATCAAGATGCCTGCCCATCGGGTTTCCGGTGAGGCATCAAGCGCGAGCTTGGCGATCATGGTCAGCGGTACCGCCAGCAACATGCCGATCGGCCCGAAGACATAGCCCCAGATCAATAGTGATACCAGAACGACCAGCGGTGATATTCCCAAGCTACTGCCCATCAACCGCGGCTCGATAATGCTGCCGATACCCGTATTCACTGCCACGTATAACAGCAATACCAGCAAACCCTCAACGATACCCATGCCCATAAAGGCGATGATCACAGCAGGAATGGCGGCGATGATCGAGCCTATGGTCGGAATAAAATTCAGCAGGCCGGCAACGATGCCCCAGAGCAAAGCAAAGTCCACTCCCATAAACGTCAGGCCACTGCCAATAATCACGCCGGTGGCGGTGCTTGCCGCGGTCTTGATCAGCAGGTAACGATAGACCGAACGCAGAAAACGCCGAGTCCGTACCCGGGCCCGGCGACGGCGGGGGAACGCAGCATCGAGTTTGTCCGACAGGTAACGCTCTTCCAGCAGCAGAAACATGAACGCCAGCAGAACCAGCAGGGTGCTGGCGGTAAACTGGCCGAGGCCACCGGCCAGGCCACGGGCGATGCCGGTAATGGTCGCCGCCGCAGGCAAGGGCAGGGTGCTGGGCAGTAGCTCTGCAGGCAGGCCGCGGGCGGCAATCATTTCGCGCAACTCGATCAGCCAGCCATTGAATCTGGCCTGGTACAAGGGAGCCTGCGAAGCCATGCCTTCGGCCGCATCCTTGAGTGCGAGAAACAGTAGAAAGAAGGTCAGCCCCACCACCGAGAACAGCACCAGTACGGCCAAGGGCCCCGGTAACTTGCGGCGTTGCATCCAGTCTAGTGGCGGCGCGCAGATAATCGCCAGAAACGCTGCCAGCAAGAAGGGTGTGACGATATGGCTGATGGCCTTCAAGCCGCCAAGCACGATGACCAGCGCCGCAGCGCCGAGTAGCCATTGGATAGCGGAAGAAAAACCTTTGATCGGCGCAGGAGACAGAGAGTGCATGATGGTCCTGTAAAAAAAGGGGGAGTTCGCCGCAGCACGGGTGGCTGAGCGAAGGGCGTAATGATAATGGCATTTGGGCAAAGACCGTAGCGCGTTCAGCGGGAAATCGGTGATTTCGCTTGCGCGGCGACCAAGGCTTCTATTGTTGCTGCAGCCACTTCTCGGGTGCAGTGCCGATGTGGATCAATCCTGGCACTGCTGGACAGCCGGTAGTGCCAGGGTTTAGCGTGAAGTTGCTTTTACTTTTCGTTATGGAGATTACAGATGGATCCTTTTATGCGTGCAACCGTCGATGAGGCCCGTACCGGTCTGGACGAAGGCGGAATCCCGATCGGCTCGGTGCTGGTACACGATGGCAAAATCATTGGCCGCGGGCATAACCGCCGCGTTCAGCAAGGCAGTGCGATCCTGCATGGCGAGATGGATGCGCTGGAAAATGCTGGGCGTTTGCCGGCATCGGTGTACGCAGAATCCGTGCTGTATACCACGCTGTCTCCTTGTGCGATGTGCAGTGGGGCGATTTTGCTTTACGGCATTCCCAAGGTGGTTATTGGTGAGAATCACACCTTTATGGGTGAGGAGCAGTTGTTGCGTGACCGCGGCGTAGAGGTCGTGGTATTGCAGGATGCTGAATGTATTGCCCTGATGCGCGAGTTTATCCAGGCGCAGCCAGCGCTCTGGAACGAGGATATTGGCGAGGAGTAACAAAACCGCACCTCCCGTTTTAGCGTTTTTTATTAGCGTTAGCTGAAAGCTCGTCTATATTTTTGTAATACCTCTTTATTGTGACGAGTCGCTTCATGCCCAGGACGATCAGGATGTTCGTGCGAGCAGTGGATGCTATGAACCGGTTTGTTGGCCGGTGCGCGATGTACCTGATTTTCGTCATGATGGCTGTGTTGCTGTATTCCTCCGTTAGCAAAACCTTCTTCAATCCCTCTATCTGGACGCTGGAAGTGGCGCAGTTTCTGATGGTCGCCTATTTCCTTCTGGGCGGCGCCTATTCCATGCAGCTCGACGGTCATGTGCGCATGGACCTGCTCTACAGTAAATGGTCGCCCCGTACCAAGGCGATGGTTGATGCGGTAACGGTGCTGTTGCTGATCTTCTACCTGTTCTGGCTGCTGTATGGCGGCATCTCTTCCACCCAATACGCGCTGCAATATAACGAAACCAGCTATTCAGCCTGGTCGCCGCGCATGGCGCCGATCAAGATCGTAATGTGCATTGGTGTGGCGATGATGCTGTTGCAGGCCCTGTCCACGCTATGTCGAGATATCGCCGAGGCGCGGGGGGCTCCGCTGGAATGAGTTACAACGTCATAGCGCTGTTGATGTTTTCCAGCATGATGCTGCTGTTGCTGACCGGCAAGCGCGTGTTTGGCGCCATTGGCTTTGTCGCGGTTGCTGCGGCCTTGCTGTTGTGGGGCGACGGCGGCTCGGAAATAGCCTTCAGTGCGGCCATGAAACTGATGAAGTGGTACCCGCTGCTGACGCTGCCGCTGTTCGTTTATATGGGCTATATGCTTTCTGAATCGGGCCTGGCCGAAGACCTGTATCGCATGTTTCATGTGTGGATGGGGCCGGTAGACGGCGGATTAGCCATTGGCACCATAGCTCTGATGGTAGCGATTTCAGCAATGAATGGTCTGAGCGTGGCGGGGATGGCGATTGGTGCCAGTATTGCGCTGCCGGAGTTACTGCGCCGCGGTTACGACAAGATCATGGTCACTGGCGTCATCCAAGCAGGCAGCTCGCTGGGTATTTTGATTCCACCCAGCGTAGTGCTGGTGCTCTACGGCATGATTGCCCGCCAGCCGGTCGGCCAGCTGTGGCTTGCTGGCGTGTTTCCCGGCTTGTTGATGGCCGGCTTCTTTGTGCTGTACATCGCCATTCGCTGCCGCTTGCAGCCACAACTCGGGCCGGCATTGCCGGAAGAAGAGCGCCGGCAGATCAGCCGGGCAGAGAAGTTCAAGCTGCTGCAGGCGGGCATCGTTCCGGTATTTATCTTTTTCTCCATGACCGGCCTGTTTCTGCTTGGCTACACCAGCCTGGTGGAAAGCTCTGCCGTCGGCGCTGCTGCAGCCACCTTAGCCGCTTTGCTTAAGAGGCGGCTGAACCGCAAGGTGATGGAAGAGACCCTGCGCAAGACGCTGGCGATCAGTTGCATGTTTATGTGGATCATCCTCGCGGCGCTGTGTTTCGGTGCGGTGTTTGACGGTCTGGGCGCGGTGCGTGCGATTGAGTCGTTCTTTCTGGAGGATCTGAAGCTGGGCCCCTGGCAGGTGCTGGTGCTGATGCAACTGTCATTCATTATCATGGGCATGTTTCTCGACGATACCGCGATGCTGGTGATAGTCGCGCCGCTGTATATCCCTCTGGTCGGGGCGCTGGGCTTCGATCTGGTCTGGTACGGCGTGCTGTATACCATCACCTGCCAGATCGCCTACATGACCCCCCCCTTTGGCTACAACCTGTTCCTGATGCGCGCCATGGCGCCGCCAGAGGTGACGCTGCGGGATATTTACGTGTCGGTTACACCCTTTGTGCTGATCATGATCCTGGCGCTGGTGCTGGTCATGACTTTTCCGCAGATTGCGCTGTGGTTGCCGGAGTTGCATTACAACCGTTAGCCACCTTTGCCGAACAACAAGCCAGCTCCGTTTGAGTCGGCTTCAAGGAACACTGCATCGACCATGCTGGCCGTTGCAGGGTAATGCGGTTGTTGGACAACAAAATCGACATTAAAGGGAGTGACCAGCATGAGTTCAAGACGCAATTTTCTAAAGAACGCGGCTATCGGAGCGGTAGGCGCATCCACACTGGGCAGTGCGCATATTTATGCCCAGGAGCCGAAGAAGATCACCTGGCGGCTGCAGACCTATGCCGGCCCGGCACTGGCGGAGCACGTGATCAAGCCCTCTATCGATGCCTTTAACAAGGCGGCCAATGGTGAGATGGAGATTCAGCTGTATTACGCCGACCAATTGGTTCCCACTGGCGAGCTGTTCCGGGCGATGCAGCGCGGCACTATTGATGCGGTGCAGAGTGATGACGACTCCATCGCTGCACCGGTAGACGTGTCGGTATTCGGCGGCTATTTCCCCTTTGCCTCACGTTACAGCCTGGACGTGCCGGTGCTGTTCGAGAAATACGGCCTAAAGGAAATCTGGGAGGAGGCGTACGGTGAGGTCGAGGGTGTGACCTGGCTGGGCGCCGGCGCCTGGGACCCGTGCAATTTCGCCACGGTAAAGCCGATTAATTCCCTGGAAGACCTCAAGGGCAAGCGCATCTTTACCTTCCCGACTGCGGGCAAATTTCTGTCGCGCTTTGGCGTGGTGCCAGTGACCCTGCCTTGGGAAGATGTGGAAGTCGCCATGCAGACCGGTGAGCTTGACGGCATCGCCTGGTCCGGCATTACCGAGGACTACACCGTCGGTTGGGCCGATGTGACCAACTACTTTCTGACCAACAATATCTCCGGCGCCTGGTGTGGCTCGTACTTCGCCAACGAGGGCAAGTGGAACGAAGTGCCTGAACACCTGAAAACCTTGTTCAAGCTGTGCATGGACAGCTCCAACTACTACCGGCAGCACTGGTATTGGGGTGGCGAGGCAGATCTACGGGTTAACGGCAGCAAATTGCAGCTGACCACAATACCCGAAGCCGAATGGGCTACAGTTGAACAAGAGGCCATGAAGTTCTGGGACGAAATTGCCAAGACCAGCCCACGCTGCGCCAAGGTGGTGGAGATCTTCAAGCAGTACAACGCGCTGATGGCCAAGGCCGGCACACCTTACCGCTGCGGTTAAGTGGTTTGCTTTGGGGTGTTGGAGTGCACTGACTTGTGGGGGAGCTGCTGGTCTTTGTAGGGGCTGTTGTTTTGGTGGGAGCGCCGGCCTCGGCGCGATGGCTTTGGGTATATATAGAAGCCCATCGCGCCGAGGCCGGCGCTCCCACCGGAGTAAACCGCCCACAGGTCAGCATTCCTACACACACCCGCGCCCCAATAGGCGTGAATAACCATGCCGGCTAACAATAAAAATCATCCGCTGGAGACTGAAATGCTCAAGCCGCGGGAAGTGAAAACCGTCGAGGATGCCAGGCGCATCGTTGAGGAGCGTGGCATCAGTCACGTTAAGGTCGGGCTGTTCGATAACGATGGTGTCATGCGCGGCAAATATATGAGCCGCGAGAAGTTCTTCTCATCCCTAGACGATGGCTTTGCTTTCTGCGACGTAGTGCTGGGCTGGGACGTCAAGGATCAGCTCTACGATAACGCCAGCTACACGGGCTGGCATACCGGCTACCCGGATGCGCCGGTGCGTATTCTCCCCGCCAGTTGCCGGGATATTCCTTTTGAAGACGGCATGCTGCTGTTTCTTGCCGAGTTTGATAAGCAGGCCGAAGCGGTTTGCCCGCGCGGCACGCTAAGACGGGTCATCGAACGCTGTCAGGCGCTGGGCTTCGAGCCCTATGCAGCGCTGGAGTATGAGTTTTTCATGTTCAAGGAGACGCCTGAGTCGGCCCGCGCCAAGGGGTTTCGCGACCTGATCCCTTATACGCCGGATTGGTTCGGCTATTCGATGATCCGCAATTCGGTGCACGCCGAGTTGTATCATCAGATCCTCGAGATGTCTGAGGCCATGGACTTTCCGATTGAGGGGTTGCACACCGAAACCGGCCCTGGCGTGCTGGAAGCGGCAATCGCGGTGGATCATGCGGAGGCGGCCGCAGACAAGGCCGCGTTGTTCAAGACGTTTATGAAAGTGCTGGCCCAGCGGCAAGGGATGATGGCGACTTTTATGGCCAAGTGGTCTGGCAAGTATCCGGGCCAGAGTGGTCATATTCATGTTTCATTGAGAGATAAAAAAACAGATAAATCAGCGTTTTACGATGCCAATCAAAAGTATTGTATGAGCAAAGTTCAGCGGCATTTCCTGGCAGGTCAGCAGCGCCTGATGCCGGAAATGCTGTGCATGGTTGCACCCACGTTGAATAGCTACCGGCGGATGATTCCAGGTTTCTGGGCACCTACGGACGCAACCTGGGGGGTGGAAAATCGTACTGCTGCTTTGCGCGTTATCCCGGGCAGCGACAAATCGCAGCGTCAGGAGTATCGGCTGGGCGCGGCTGACGGTAATCCTTATCTGGCGCTGTCAGTGGCGCTGGCGTCGGGTCTTTACGGGATCATGCATGAATGGGAGCCCAGTGAGCCGGTGGAAGGCAACGCCTACGACATGAAACACGCACCCGAACTGGCCTTGCCCAGAACCTTGTGGGATGCGGCGCAGCGGTTGCGCGCCTCGGACGCCGCGCGCGAGCTGTTTGGTGATGCTTTTGTCGAGCATTTTGCCGCCAGCCGTGAGTGGGAAGAGCGCGAATACCGCAGGCATGTGAGCGATTGGGAGCTGGATCGGTACTTTGAGATTATCTGACCCTTCGCGGCGGGGCCGCCGCTCGCACAGGGGTGCGCTGGAACAGGTCTAGTGTTTTGCTGGGGGGCCCGCCCCTGGCGCGAATAACAAATGCCTATCCGAACTCAGGAGCATGACATGAGCAAAACCCTGCAAACAATCTCGCCGATCGACGGCTCGGTTTATGTAGAGCGGCCGCTGGCGAGCGAGGAACAGATCAATGCGGCCCTGGATCTTGCGGTCAAGGCACAGAGCCGCTGGAAACAAACGCCCTTGTCCGAGCGCGTGGAACTCGTCCGCCGGGCTATTGCCGCGTTCAGCGCCCGGGAATCGGTGCTGGCGGAGGAGCTGTGTTGGATGATGGGTCGGCCGATTCGTTATGCGGCGGGTGAGATCAAAGGCTATGTTGAGCGTGCGACCCATATGGCCGACATCGCTGAAACCGCACTGGCGGATATCGAATTGCCGGAAAAAGCCGGCTTCAAGCGGTTTATCCTCCGTGAGCCGCTGGGTGTATCGCTGGTCATCGCGCCGTGGAATTACCCCTATTTGACTGCCGTTAATGCGGTAGTACCAAGCTTACTGGCTGGCAACTCCGTATTGCTCAAGCATTCAGCACAAACGCCGTTGTGTTCCGAGCGCATGGTCGCGTCCTTTGCCGAGGCTGGGCTGCCTGAAGGCATCTTTCAATATTTGCATATGAGTCACGCTGAAACCCAGGCGCTGATCTCGCGCCCCGGTGTCGCTCACGTCGCCTTTACCGGCTCAGTGGCCGGTGGGGAAATGGTTGAAAAAGCAGCGGCGGGCCGCTTTATTGCAACCGGGCTGGAGTTAGGCGGTAAGGACCCGGCCTATGTACGAGCCGATGCCGATCTGGCTCATGCGGTGGAGACCTTGGTAGAGGGGGCTTTCTTCAATTCCGGGCAATCTTGTTGCGGCATTGAGCGCATCTATGTGCACGAGGACTTGCACGATGAATTTGTCGAGTTGGTAATCGGGTTGGTTCGCCAGTACAAACTGGGTCGTTCGGACGATCCAGAAACCACTCTTGGGCCTGTGGTACGTCCTGAGGCGGCGGCTTTTATTCGCGCTCAAATCGCCGAAGCCATTGCCCAGGGCGCTGAAGCGCATATCGATGCCGACGATTTTCCACTGAGTCGTTCCGGCAGTGCCTATCTGGCACCGCAGGTGCTGACCGGGGTCAATCATGGTATGCGGGTGATGACCGAGGAATCCTTTGGGCCGGTTGTCGGTATACAGAAGGTCAGCAGCGATGCAGAAGCCATCGCCCTCATGAACGACAGCGAATACGGCCTCACCGCCGCGATCTTTAGCCAGGACGTAGACACTGCTCTGGCGATTGGCGACCGCTTGCAGACGGGCACGGTGTTTCTCAACCGCTGCGATTATCTGGATCCGGCGCTGGCCTGGACCGGGGTGAAAAGCTCAGGCCAGGGCTGTACTTTGTCCAGCGTCGGTTATGAGTACGTCACCCGACCAAAATCCTTTCACTTCAAAATTCTGTAGGAGCTCGCCATGCAGGCGTATCGCATGAACTGGAACTATCCAACATCGGTGCGTGTTGGCGCGGGGCGGATTGCCGAATTGGCAGATGCGTGCAAGCGGCTGGGCATGCAGGCGCCACTGTTGGTCACTGACCCTGGGTTGGCGGCGCTACCTATGATCGACAGTGCCTTGCAACAATGCCGTGACGCCGGGCTGAATGCCGAGGTATTTTCTTCGATCAAGGGTAACCCGACCGGGCAGAACGTCATGGATGGCGTGGTGGTGTACCGCGTGGGTCATCACGATGGCGTGATTGCCTTTGGTGGTGGTTCGGCACTGGATGCGGCCAAGGCCATAGCCCTGATGGCCGGGCAGGACAGGCCAATTTGGGATTTTGAGGACATTGGCGACAACTATTTACGAGTTAATGTCGCGGGCATGGCGCCGGTGGTGGCGGTGCCCACAACTGCCGGTACCGGTTCCGAAGTCGGTCGTGCGTCAGTCATTACCGATGACGAAGCACATATCAAGCGCATCATTTTCCATGCCCATATGTTGCCTGCCTTGGTGATTCTTGACCCCGAGCTTACGGTCGGGTTGCCGCCCGGGATTACCGCTGCCACCGGCATGGATGCACTCTCGCATAATCTTGAGGCCTACTGCTCGCCACTGTTTCATCCGATGGCCGAAGGCATCGCGCTGGAGGGCATGCGCCTGATCAAGGACTATTTGCCCAGGGCTACCGCTCAGGGAGCCGATATTGAGGCGCGGCTGAAAATGCTCGTGGCCTCGAGCATGGGGGCAACCGCTTTTCAGCGCGGGCTAGGCGGCATGCACGCACTCGCGCATCCATTGGGCGCACTCTATGACGCCCATCACGGTACTTTGAATGCGATTCTGATGCCCTATGTGTTGCAGGCCAATCGCAGCAGCATAGAGCCGCAGATGCAGCGCCTGGGGCGTTATCTGGATCTGCCTCAGCAAGATTTTACCGGGGTGCTGGATTGGGTATTGGAGCTGCGCAGTGAGGTCGGGATTGCGCACAGTCTGGCCGAGATCGGTATTGATGATCGGCAGATTGAGCGGGTCGGTCAGATGGCAGTGGAGGATGCCGCATCCGGTACTAATCCGATTCAGTTTGATGCCGGCCAGTACAGTGCTATTTTTACCCGAGCGTTGCACGGGCAACTGTGATCTTGGGTAGGGCTGAAAAGGCTCTGGAATAACGGTATTGGTAAAAGGGCGGGTTATGAGAATCGGGCTGCTGCAATGTGATGATGTAATGGAAAGCCTGCAGGTGGCGCATGGCAATTACCCTGAAATGTTCAACGATCTGCTGCTCACACAACACCCCGACGCGCAGATTCGCGTGTATCGCTGTATGGACGGTGAGTTGCCGCAAACCCTGGACGAATGTGATGCGTACATTACCAGCGGTAGCAAGTTTGGCGTCAATGATGGCTTGCCATGGATTGATGCTTTGCAGGGCTGTATGGCGCGTATGTGGGAGCAGGGCACGCCTCTGGTGGGTATCTGTTTCGGCCACCAGCTGATGGCCAAGGCGCTGGGCGGCGAGGTCATCCAATCGCCCAAGGGCTGGGGCGTGGGCATGTCGTTCAATCAGGTGCTGGTACGCAAAAGCTGGATGAATCCTTGGCAGGACAAGCTCGATCTGATTGTCAGCCATCAGGACCAGGTCAGCCTACTGCCACCCCAGGCCGAGATCCTGGCAGGGAGCGAGTTCTGTCCGTACTACCTGGTGCAATACGGCCAGCATTTTATGAGCGTGCAAGGGCATCCGGAGTTCTGCAAGGGCTACTCGGCTGATCTGATGGCCGCTCGGCGTGGGGTGATTGCCCATGCCCGCCTGCGCGAGGGGCAGGCGTCATTATCTGCGCAAGTGGATGCGCCAGTGATGAGTAGCTGGATTATCAACTTTATGCAGGCAGCGCTAGCGGGTTAAACTGCGGGCATGATCAAGCTATCGAACAATGTCGAGCTGGGCGATTGGGAGGTGGAGATATCCGCCATCCGCTCACAGGGTGCGGGCGGGCAGAACGTCAACAAGGTCTCCAGCGCGATCCATCTCAGGTTCGACATCAACAGCTCCAGCCTGCCGCCGTTCTACAAGGAACGGCTGTTGGCGCTGTCTGATCAGCGCATCAGCAAGGATGGCGTGATCATCATCAAGGCGCAGTCCTATCGAAATCAGGAACAGAACCGTGAAGATGCCATCAAGCGTCTTCAAGAACTGATCAACGATGCCGTGGTAGTACAAAAACGCCGCCGCCCGACCAAACCCACCAAAGGCTCGCAAACCCGACGCATGGACAGCAAGACCAAGCGCGGCCAGTCGAAATCCTTGCGGGGCAGGGTGGATATCTGATCCAACGCTAGTGCCTGTGTGGCCGTTCCAATGGATTCCCGCTTTCGCGGGAATGACTAGGTAGGGTGGGAATGACTGGATAGGGCGAGAATGACGGGATAGGGTGGGAGTGACTAGATAGGGCGAGAATGACGGAATAGGGCGAGAATGACTGGGGTGGGACTGATCGGGGTTATACGATCAGTCCTCTTCCTCAGCCTCGCGCAGCCGTTCCTGACGTGCCCGTTCTTCGGCCATTACAGCCTTGATCTCTTCAACCACCGAATCCACATCGGCCGCTTCATCACTCTCTTCAAAGTAACCGGTCAGCTCGGTATCGGGCGTTAGCTCGCCGTCTTCATACAGTGCCCACATTTCTTTCGCATAACGGGTTTGCAGCAGCTCCGGAGCATATTGGCCGTAATATTCGGTCATGTTATTGACGTCACGGTCCAGCATCGAGCGTGCATTGTTGTTGGCCGCCGCGTCCACAGCCTGGGGCAGGTCGATGATCACAGGGCCGTAGGCGTCGACCAGTACGTTGAACTCGGACAGATCACCATGCACCAGTCCAGCGCAAAGCATCAGCTTGACGTAATGCATGACCGTGGCATGGTCTTCAATCGCCTGCTCGGCATCCATGGACACATCGTTCAGGCGCGGTGCGACTCCGCCTTCTTCGTCGGTCACCAGCTCCATCAGCAGCACGCCTTCGAAGCACCCGTAGGGTTTGGGAACGCGCACGCCGGCGGCATCCAGGCGGTATAGCGCATCGACTTCGGCATTCTGCCAGGCTTCTTCCTGCTGATTGCGGCCAAACTTCGAGCCTTTTTCCATGGCTCTGGAGCGCCGGGTGTTTCTGACTTTGCGACCCTCCTGATAAAGCACGGCTTGTTTGAAGCTGCGTTTAGCTGCTTCTTTATAGACTTTGGCGCAGCGGATCTCCGAACCGCAGCTCACTAAATAGACAGCCGCTTCCTTTCCGCTCATGAGCGGACGGATCACGTAATCGATCAGGCCATCTTCGACCAGGGGTTCTAAACGTTTTGGGATTTTCATAGCGCCCTTATACCGCAAAATGAGGCGTTATGGGTAATGGGAAATGGGTCTGTGGCGGTGTTCGGCCAGACAGACCCGGTATCAGACTTCAGCTGGGTGTCTGCAGGCTTCGGTTCGCGGCGCCAGGCAAGCATATGCGTTGCTGGCTGCGCAGGTTGTCGACCTGGTAGCGGGTGGATTTGATGGTATCGACGAACTGCCACTGGGCGCGGGCTTGTTCGGCGGTGAAGGTCACCAGCATATAGCCGCGCTGTGCGGCATTCAGGTAATCCAGTGGCTCTACCAGAAGGGTGATGACCTGCTCGATCTGCGGTATCAGCTCGGCTGGTACGCCGAGATACTCCTCCAACCCGGGAGACGACACCGAGGCCGTAGCGAATTCAACGCCTACCTGCTGACCGGTGACAGTGGCCAGGTCGCTGGCCCAGGCGTTGTGGGTATCACCGGCCAGCACGACCAGGTTCTTGTCCAGCGAGCGGGCCATTTCCAGCACCAGCTCGCGTTCGTGGGCATAGCCGTCCCAGGCATCGAGATTGTAGGGCACCACCGTAGTGATACGTGCGCGCTCCTGGTCGGTGAGCGTTGGGTCATTGGCTTGCATGCGCAGTTTCAGTTCGACCAGTTCGCTGAAGGCGCCGATCAGGTCGCTGCTGGCCGGGTCCAGTAGCGCGCCCAGCAGTTCAGCGGGTAGCAGCATGCGCCCCATCAGGACCTGCTGACCGAGTACCTGCCAAGTGGCATTGGAGTTGGCCATGCGGGCTTCAAGCCAGTTCAGCTGCTCCTGACCAAGCAGGGTCCGGCTGTTGTGGTTGACGTCCGCATTGAAGCCGGCGAAGTCAAAGCCGCCGGGACCAAGGTAGTTGCTGTAGTTGAGCTGCTCGTTGCGGCCAATGATGCGGGTGTCGAGCATGTGCAGGCTGACCAGATCGCCAAAGTCAAAGCTGCGGTAGATGGTTTCCACGTCATCCGGGTTGGCGGGGCGGATAGGCATCCATTCAAAGTAGGCCTGCAATGCGGCCAGTTTGCGCTCGGTGAAATCGCCTTCGCCTTCATTATGATTCTCGGCGCCGTCGGTCCAGGTGTCGTTAGCGATTTCGTGATCATCCCACACGGCAATAAAGGGCGCGGCGGCATGCAGGGCCTGCAGGTCGCTATCGCCCCGGTACAGGGCGTAGCGCTTGCGGTAGTCCTCCAGGACAAAGAGCTCACTATTGTTGTCTGCGTTCAGGGTTCTGCCCAGGGCGACGGCGTCTTCGCTGGCGTATCCACCCTCGCCGTATTCGTAGATGTAATCACCCAGATGCACGACTGCGTCCAGGTCGGCCTGGCGTGCGGCTTCGGCGTACACGTGGAAATACCCGGCAGGGTAGTTGGAGCAGGAGAGCACGGCAAAGCGTACCTGATCGATACTGCCGACCGGCAAGGTCTTCATCTGGCCTGTGGGGGATTGGGTTGCGCCCGCACTGAAACGATAGAAGTAGGTCTGGCCTGGCGTCAGGTTGAGCACGTCGACCTTGATGGTGTAATCACGGCTGGCGTCGGTCTGGGTGTTGCCGTCGTGCAGCAGGCGAGTGAACTCGGCATCTTCTGCGACCTCCCAACTGACCTCCACAGCATCCTGCTGGCCTTCTGCAGGGCTGACCCGGGTCCAGATCAGAATGCGGTCCTGCAGCGGATCGCCACTGGCTACGCCGTGGTTGAAGGCAACTACTACGGGGGCAGCTGGGTCGTCATCGCGGCTGCTACTGCTACTGCTGCTGCTCAGGCAACCTTGCAGGCCAGTGGAGATGACCACGGTACCCATGGTCAGTGCGGATACCCGCAAAAAATCGCGCCTTGTCATTCCCTTCATTGCCTTGCTCCGATTGAGGTTGGAAAAAAGAACAATTAGTTTGCCAATCGCGTGTGACAACTCTGAGCAAGGCTTACAAAAACCATTCGTTAATCGCCTCCTGGGTCAGCAGATCACGCTGGCTGGGACGGGGCATCCAGTTGCGCCATGACTGGGCGGCATTCAGCAGGAAGTCGAACAACGGCAGATGCTGGCGCAGCACTCGGCGTTTACGGTGGTCTATCACCGGGTTGAAGTAACCAAAGTAGTCGAGCATTTGCCGCGGGTTCTTGCGCACCCAGAGCCAGGAGCCCATCTCCAGGGTGAAGGGCAGGAAGGTGTTGTCTGGGAAGAGCTCGGCAGATTCGTCGTACAAATAATCCCAAAGGTCACCATGGGTGGTGTAATGGATCGACTGGGGCTCAATGATGTAGGGATGATGGTGCGGGTAAGTGTTTTGGTACAGCCGCTTCAGCGCGAGCACTTCAGCGATGTTATGCATCGGCTTGTGGGTACGGGCATAGCTGCACCACAGGCGATCCTGTCGGCCAAAACCGCTGTGACAATCCACGCTGATGGCAAATGGGGCATTGAGTAATCGTTGGCGTACGGTCTCCACCAGCGCAGCGGCTTCGGCTTCCATCGGATCACCCCGACGGCCGCGGTACCAGGGCAGGCGTGGGCTGATGCGATGGCCGCTGACCAGCCAGGGGGCCGGGCCCATGGCGTCCACTGGGGCATTGCGCATCAGATCCACCCCGTTGAGATTGCTGCGCCGGTGCTTCCAGATGCCTCCAGGATTGATCATTGGCATAAATACCAGGCGCACGCGTTCGAGCTGATGACGTAGCTGATCATCCCAGTCCAGGCGATGGATCAGGCTGTGCATCCAGGACAGCAGTACCTGTGTACCGATGCGCTCGACGCCATGCACACCGCCAAAGAAGCCGATAACCGGCACCAGGGGTGAGCGACTGCCAAGCTCTATAACTCGGACCGGGATGGCAATATTGTCTACCATTACGGTATGCACGGTCTGACAGCGCAAGTGTCGCGCTCCCTGGCGCAGCAAGCGGTCTAGCTCAAGATGTTCAGGCAGGTGTCGTTGAATCAGTTGCAGAGTTTCTGGCATACCGAGGCTTCACGAATGATCTGTGACAGAACGGTGACACGCAGGTATTGCAGTTGGATGACAATGCGGCTTGAGGTGCTGGGCAAGTAGCTCGTTAAATCAACGCTGGTTGCACAATAAGACCTTGGTCTATATTGATCCCAGGCGGCGTGGGCTAGATGCTGACCTATTACATAAAAATAGAATAATCAGGAGCCTTGCATGAGTGCCGTAATCTTGCTCTTCGTAGGTCTTGGCATGATGGCGTTGGGGTACTTTGTTTACTCTAAGTTTATTGCCGAAAAGATCTTCAAGCTTGACCCGGACTTCCGTACACCTGCACACGAGTTTGAAGATGGGGTGGACTTCGTCCCCACCAATAAATTTGTGCTCTGGGGTCACCATTTCACCTCCGTAGCCGGTGCCGCGCCCATCGTCGGGCCAGCCATTGCGGTGATCTGGGGTTGGGCTCCGGCTTTTGCCTGGGTAGTGCTGGGTACCATGTTCTTTGCCGGCATCCATGACGCTGGCGCTATCTGGGCCAGCGTGCGCAACAAGGCCAAGTCGGTTGGTTCGCTGACCGGTGATGTAGTGGGCAAGCGTGCGCGCAGCATCTTTATGATCGTTATCTTCCTGGTGCTGTTGATGGTTAACGCCGTGTTCGCGGTGGTGATCGCGCGGCTGATGATGACCTTCCCGAGCGCCGTTGTACCGGTTTGGGGTGCGATTTTCGTTGCGCTGATTATCGGCCAGTTGATCTATCGCCGCATTCTGACTCTGCCGGTGGTCTCGATTCTGGGTGTAGTTGCGCTGTACGCGTTGATCTTTATTGGACCTTCTGTGCCGATTCAGATGCCAGCGGAAGTAGCCCCTGGCGTTTCCGGTAATGCTGCCTGGATTGTTCTGCTGTTCCTCTATGCCGCTATCGCATCGGTGCTGCCAGTATGGATGCTGCTGCAACCGCGTGACTACATCAACGGTTTGCAACTGTTCATTGGTCTGTTGATTCTTTACGGCGCCATCGTGGTACTGAATCCGGTCATGATCGCACCGATGTTCAACGTCGATGTGCCAGCGGGCACGCCGTCGCTGATACCCTTGCTGTTCGTCACTATCGCCTGCGGCGCGATTTCCGGCTTCCATGGGTTGGTCGCGTCGGGCACGACGTCCAAGCAATTGAATCGTGAAACCGACATACGCTTCGTCGGTTTCTTCGGGGCGATCGGTGAGGGCGGTTTGGCGCTAGCAGCGATTCTGGCGGCCACGGCGGGCTTTGCCAGCCTGGCTGACTGGCAGGCCATGTACAGCGCCTTTGGCCAGGGTGGCGTGACTGCGTTCGTAGAGGGCGGCGCCTATATCATTCACAACGGTCTGGGCCTGCCGCAGGTAACTGCTGCCACTCTGTTGACGGTAATGGCTGCGTTGTTCGCGGGTACCACCATGGATACTGGCCTGCGTCTGCAGCGTTACATCTTCCAGGAGTGGGGCGAGATCTATAACCAGCCGTGGATGAAAAAGCCATTGCCGGCGACCTTGCTTGCGGTGGGCAGTTGCCTGCTACTGGCCTTTGGTGCTGGTGGCGCCGATGGTTCAGGCGGCATGATCATCTGGCCGTTGTTTGGTACTACCAACCAGTTGCTGGCCGGTCTGACCCTACTGGTTATCACTGTGATGCTGGTGCACCTGCGCCGGCCGATGTGGTACACCTTGGCGCCACTGTGCTTCCTGCTGGTGATGACGGTAACGGCGCTAATCTTCCAACTGCGCACCTTCTACGAGCAGCAGAACTGGTTCCTGCTGGGGTTGGATATCGTGGTGTTGGTAGCAGCCATTCTGGTCGCGATGGAATGTGCCGCCGCGCTCAAGCGGCACCGTGCTCAGGTCGCCGCGGAGGACTGAGTCATGACGCAGGGTAAACCCCCGTCAGGAAAAGGGGCTTGGCTCAGCCAGGCCCGCTTTTTTCTTGAAGAGGCGTACAGCGCTCGCTATCGCGGTGCCATTGCCCGTGCGCGGCGGGATGAGGACGACCTCTTCATGCTGCTGGTCTTTGCTGAAATGATGGGCTTGCCGAACCCGGCGGCTTATTACACCCTCGAGCTCCAGCCATTGCTGCTGGAGCGCTTTCATCAATGGCACCTGCGCATGGGTATGGAGCGCTCGCCGCTCGACCATTGCCGCTGCTGCTGAAACTCAAGGCCAATCATGTTTGATCTATTACAACGTCGCCTGATCTGGGTAGGCGGAAAGGGTGGCGTGGGCAAAACCACAGTATCTGCTGCGCTGGCGGTGTTGGCTGCCAGCCGCGGGCAGCGCTGCCTGGTGGTGTCGACTGATCCGGCGCATAGCCTGGGTGATGTGTTCGCTCGCGAACTGGACGACACTCCCAGGCGCTTGCTGCCGAACCTGGATGCCATGGAGATTGATCCGGATATTGAGGTGGAGGCACATCTGAAGCGGGTAACCGAGCAGATGCGCCGGTTCGCGGCTCCAGAAATGATGAAGGAGCTGCAACGGCAGATGCAGCTCACCCGCCAGTCTCCGGGTACTCAGGAGGCGGCGTTACTCGAGCGTATTGCGAGGCTAATTAATGATCCGGACAGCCCCTACGATCAGATTATTTTCGATACCGCGCCCACTGGGCATACGCTGCGACTGCTGACGCTACCTGAAGCCATGGCAGCCTGGACCGATGGTTTGCTGACGCATAATCGCAAATCCGAGGAGCTGGCCAAGGTGCTCAAACACCTGACACCGAAAAGCGGCCGCGATGTCGCCACGCCCTTCGATGATCCGGCCGAGAATGCGCTGAGTGATCTGGACGAGCGGACCAAGGACATTGCGCAAACCCTGCTCAAGCGTCGGCGGCTGTTTATGCAGGCGCGTCGGCATCTGGAAGACCCCAAGATCAGCGGGTTTCTGTTTGTATTGACGCCGGAGCGGCTGCCGATTCTGGAAACCGTGCGGGCGGTGGCTACACTCAAGTCGGTAGGCATTCCGGTGGTCGCCACTTTGGTCAATCGCGTTATACCTGAGGAGGCTGATGGCGAGTTCCTGCGCCGGCGCCGAGAGCAGGAGGCCAGTTGGCTGGAACGTATTGACCGGGAACTAGGCGATCTTCCACGCCCGCGACTACCCTGGCTGGAAACCGATGTGCAGGGCATGGAGACGCTTGAGCTGATAGCTGAAAAGTTGGCAGAAGCCGGTTTTTAACCTGTCCAGTTAAGCCCGCGAAGCAGCAGATCAACTGCGGACTCCACACGGTAGCGCTTTTCTGCTTCATCCGGCCTTGCCCGGCCGTTCATCCACAGGCCCGTCACCAGGCCGCCTTTCCACATCCCGATCAGCTGCTCGGCGGTGAGCAGGGCGTCCTGCAGTTCAATGTGGCCGCGCTCATGCTCCATATTCAGGCAGGCTGCAGCGCGTATAACAAAGGCCTGAGGGCCGTCGCGATAGATCAATTCGCCATGCTCGGCCTGCCGTGCGCCATGGGCAATAACGGTGCGCATGATGCGTACGCCCTGTTCACTGGTCAGAAAGTCCAGCAGTTGCGTGCCGAGAATGATCAGTTGTTCGCGCAAGCCGCCGGCACATTCTTCTATATCAGGCAGATTGCCCAGCATCTTCAGATGCAGCCGCGACAGTACGGCTGCCAGCAAAGCGTCGGCGTTGTTGAAATGCCTATAGATCGTACCTTTGGACACGTCAGCACGCCGCGCCACCCCTTCGATGGTGAAGTGCATGTCGCCTTCGGCAAAGCTATCGAGCACTGCATCCAGAATACGATCAAGCTTGTCTGGATCTACTGGTCTGCCGGGGCCGGCAGTGGCCAGCGGTCTGTCGCCCATTGTGATTACCTTGTTGATCTACCTGTATTCACCGCACGCATATCCGACCTGAAAAGTATTTACTGAACGCACCCGTTCTGTAAATATGCGAGCACAGTATTTTCTAAAACAACATTCCAAATTAAAGGTTAACAGGCCATGCGGGTTTTATCCCTTGCGACCTTGGCAGTATTTTTCCTGTACGGCTGCGGCGCTGAGCAGAATAACGCACAACGTGAGCCGAATTCGTCGGTCAAGGTCAGAACGGCGGTAATTGAGTCGGCAGATCATCAGACCTGGACGCTCAGTGGTACGGTGCAATCACGCAACGAAGCCGAGCTGGGATTCCGCTTGGCGGGTCAGATCAACGAGCGTTTGGTGCAGGCCGGCCAGCATGTTGAGGCCGGTGATGTGCTGTTGAAGCTCGATCCCGCTGATATTCGACAGCAGCTTTCTGCTGCGCAGGCTGCGCTGCAGTCGGCTCGCGCTCAAGCAGACAACGCTGAAGCCAATCGCCGGCGTCTGGATACTCTGCGCCAGCAGGACCTTGTCCCGCAACAGGCCTACGAAGATGCACGCGCGACCGCCAGCGCGGCCAGCGAAAGCGTCAAGGCAACTCAGGCACAACTTGCTCAGGCGCGCAGCGCCAGTGGCTACGTAGAGCTTAAAGCGCCGGCCAGCGGCATATTGCTGGAGGTCAGCGGTGAGGTCGGTCAGGTGGTGTCCGCAGGTATGCCGGTAGCCCGGCTGGCCTATGATGGGCCCCGTGATGTGGAAGTCTATGTGCCAGAGCGGCGCCGCAGTGAATTGCCAAAGACCGCACGCGTACAACTGTACTCCCACGATCAGCAGGCCAATGCTACCTTGCGTGAAATCTCAGGCTCGGCCGATCCGCTGACCCGCAGTTGGCGCGCCCGCTTTGCCATCGAGGGCGACCCACAAGCCTGGTCGCTGGGCAGCAGCGTCACCCTGGAGTTGGTTCAGGCGTTGAATGGCAAGGCGCTACAGCAGGTCCCTGTTGGCGCCTTGATTGATAGGGGCCAGGGGATGGGTGTGTGGGTGGTGGCGGAGGGGCATGTGCAGTTCCAGCCCGTTACGCTGCGGCGCATGGATACCGAGCAGGCCTATATCCACAGCGATCTCCCCAGCGAGACCCGTATTATTGCTCTCGGTGCACACTTGCTGGAGCCAGGGCAGGCGGTTGAGGTTATGCCATGAGCCTGGATCCGCTGCGCTTTAATCTCTCGGCGCATGCGGTGCGGGAGAAGTCGGTCACGCTGTTCTTTTTACTGCTGGTGGCGTTGGCGGGATTGTATGCTTTCTTTGCCCTGGGCCGAGCTGAGGATCCGCAATTCTCGGTGCGGGCCATGGTCGTGTCGGTCAGTTGGCCGGGTGCCAGCGCCGAGCAGATGCAGCAACAGGTCGCTGATCCGCTAGAGAAACGTATCATGGAGGTGGCCTATTTTGACAAGATAGAGTCCACCTCGCGGCCGGGCCTGCTAACCATGCAGGTATCCTTCGAAGATTTTACTCCCTCTCAGGAGTTGCCCAGCCTGTTCTATGAAGTGCGCAAGCGCATGCAGGACGAGGCGCCGCAGTTGCCCCCAGGCGTACAGGGCCCGTTCGTCAATGATGACTTTTCCGATGTGTACTTCTCGCTGTATTCCCTGACCGCTCCGGGTATGCCGCAACGCCAACTGGTGCGTGAAGCAGAGACGCTACGTGATCGTTTCAACCGGGTTGAAGGTGTACAGAAGGTCAGAATTATCGGAGAGCAACCTGCCCGTGTATTTGTGGATTTGGACGCCTACCGACTGGCCCAGCTGGGGCTGACCCTGGAGCAGATTGCCGACGCGCTTGAAGCCTACAATCGGCTGTTACCTGCAGGTTTGATCGAGACCCAGGGTAGCCGTCTGTACTGGCGGATCGATGCTGACCTGGCCGATCTGGAAGCGATACGTGATGTGCCCTTGCGCGTCGACGGCCGCTTGATTCGTCTTGGTGATGTGGCCGAAGTGGTGCGCGGTTATGAGGACCCACCGAGCTATATGGTCAGAGCTTTCGGTGACGATGCGCTGCTGCTGGGTGTGGTTTTGCGGAAAGGTGAAAACGGTCTGGACGTAGGCGAGCTTCTGTCCAATACCTATCACGAGCTGGCCGACTCGCTGCCGCTGGGCATGGAACTGCGTCAGGTCACCAACCAGCGCGAAGCCATTACTCGGGCGGTTGAGCTGTTCCAGATCAAGTTCCTGATCGCAGTGCTGGTGGTTATGCTGGTGAGCTTTGTCAGCCTGGGGCTACGCCCTGGGCTGATTGTCGGCATCGCGGTGCCGCTGACGCTGGGTATCACCTTCCTGTTGATGCTGATGCGCGGCATGAACCTGGACCGGATTACCTTGGGCGCACTGATCATTGCATTGGGCCTGCTGGTGGACGATGCGATCATTGCCATCGAAATGATGCTGGTGAAGATGGAGGAGGGCTGGGACAAGGTGCGTGCTGCGGCGCACGCCTGGACGGTGACGGCCGCGCCGATGCTGTCCGGCACGCTGGTGACGGTAATCGGCTTTGTGCCTATCGGGTTTGCCAAGTCAGGGGTCGGAGAATACACAGGTAACATTTTTTGGGTGCTGGCCTTTGCATTACTGGCCTCTTGGTTCGTCGCTGTGGTGTTTACGCCCTGGCTGGGTGTGGCGCTATTGAAAGAGGTCAAGACGCCACACACTGATCATGCGCAGACCTACAATACACGCGGTTACCAGCGCTTCCGGCGACTGATCGAGGGCTGCGTGCGCTATCGGAAAAGCGTGGTGCTGGCGACTGTGGGGCTGTTCGTGTTGGCGGTGCTGGCGATGGGTGGGTTGGTGCAGAAGCAGTTCTTTCCGTCATCGGATCGGCCTGAAGTGCTGGTCGAGGTGTTTATGCCCGAAGGCACTAGCATTGCGGCGACTGATGCGGTCGCCCGGCGTCTGGAAGCCGTACTCAAGGGGCAGGAAGAGGTCGTGTCGCTTTCTACCTATGTTGGCGCAGGCGCACCGCGGTTTTTCCTGTCGCTCAATCCCGAACAGCCTAATCCGGCGTTCGCCAAGCTGGTAGCGATTGCCCGCGATGATGCCGGGCGTGACCAACTGATTCGCGCCTTGCGCGAACGGGTCGCTGCTGGGGAGTTCCCCGAAGCACGGGTGCGGGTTCACCAACTGGTGTTTGGACCCCCAGTCGTTTGGCCGGTCAGCTTTCGCGTCATGGGCCCTGACACCAACGTGCTCAGGGAACTGTCAGGCCAAGTACGGCAGATCATGGCTGCGCATCCTGCGGTCTTCAACGCCAATCTGGACTGGGCGGAGCGGGTGCCGGTTGCACGCTTGAAGCTGGATAATGAGCGCCTGCGCTCGATTGGCCTGACGCCGCGCGAGCTGTCACGGCAGTTGCAGTTTCAATGGGGCGGCATGCCCGCGACGGTATTGCGCGAGGACGTACGTAGCGTGCAACTGGTGATGCGTGGTCTGCCTGAGGGCATCAAGGACTTTGCCGACCTGCCACTGCGCACCGCTGATGGGCGCAATATTACCTTGCAACAGGCTGGCCTGATTGAGATGGTCAGCGAGGATCCCGTGCTCAAACGCTATAACCGCGAGCCCTTTATTACTGTCCAGGGCGACGTGCGTGGTGCGCAACCGCCGGATGTGACCTGGGCATTGTGGGAGCAATTGGCCGAGTTGCGTGAGCAGTTACCGGCCGACTACCACCTGGAAATCGGTGGTTCGGTAGAGCAGTCGGCCAAGGGGCAGGCCTCAATCAGCAAGGTACAGCCGATCATGATTGCCCTGATGATGATCGTTATCATGCTGCAGATGCGGAGCTTTTCCGGCACTTTTATGGTGTTGGCGACGGCGCCTCTGGGTGTTATCGGCGCGACTCTGGCACTGATCGTGGGCAATCAGCCTTTTGGTTTCGTCGCGCTGCTGGGGTTGACCGGGCTGGCGGGAATTTTGATGCGCAATACGCTAATTCTGACCAAACAGATTGATGACAACTTGGCTGGAGGGATGGGTCAGTTCAACGCGTTGATCGAGGCGACCGTGCAGCGTACCCGGCCGGTGCTGCTCACCGCACTGGCTGCAGCGTTAGCCTTTGTGCCCTTGGCACAAGACGCATTCTGGGGGCCGATGGCATATGTGTTGATTGGCGGAACCCTGGTGGGCACGCTGATCACCTTGCTGTTTCTGCCCGCACTCTATGCCCTTTGGTTCAGAGTCAGAATCGAGGGAAAGGCTTAGGCTTGCTAGCCAGAAAATCGGCTTTACTCTATCCTCAGTGCATGGATAAGCAGGAGTTGAGTAGATAGGAATGCTGGACGTAACTACCCTGATGCTGGTGCTGGCCTTTACGACGGCCCTGTCGGTGTCAGGGTTGTTTGTTGCGGCGGCGCTTAATCGCCAGATAAGGGCGATACGCTACTGGACACTTGGTTTGGCCGTGTTTGTTGTCGGCCTGATCCTCCAGGTGGCCAGCCCGCCGTTGCCGTTATGGGTCAGCGCCGCCGTTATTTCCCAAGCCTATTTCATACTCTGGTGGGGCACCCGGGTTTATCGGGACGGGAACGAGTACTGGGGCTTTGCCAAAGTGATGCTGGCAATTCTATTAGTACAAGGGTTGCTGTTCTTCATTTTGCGTGATTCTTTTCGCTTCAGCACGCAGCTTCACAGCGTTATTGTGGTTGTGATCTGCGTCCTATCTGTGCGCGAAATGCGGCTATTGTCTGGCTTTCAGCGCTCATTGTTCTGGCTCTGGACGCTATTGTGGTCAGTACATGGGCTGGTTTATCTCCGACGTTTTTTCATCTACCTGCTGGACCGCTCGCTTATCGGCGCAGAAAGTTTTCAGGCTGCGGCGGAGATCGAGTCACTGAACTATATGGAGGGGATTGCCTTTGTTTACGGCTTCACTCTGCTGTGTATCGTCCTGACCACTCGCAGCCTTCAGGATGTTCTCCGGCGTCAGGCGGCGGTCGACCCCTTGACGGGTCTGTTTAACCGTCGGGCGTTCGAAGAGGCAGCAGTCAGAATGCTAATGGCCGGGCAGCGCAATGGTCGGCCGGTAACCTTGTTGCTGATGGATCTGGACCATTTCAAGTTGATCAACGATGATCACGGTCACAAGGTCGGTGATGGCGTGTTGGTAAAATTCGCGCAGCATCTCATCGACCATACGCGGGTAGCTGACCTCGTTTGCCGCTTCGGTGGCGAGGAGTTTGTTGTGCTGCTCCCAGATACCCCGCAGGATCAAGCACTACACCTAGCAGAGCGTATCCGTAAGGGATGGCAGCAGGTCGCTATCGCGAACAAGGGGAAGCAGTTTGAGGTGACCGTATCCATTGGCGTGGCGGAGGCGACGCTGGATGAACGAGAGAATCTCTATGATCTGGCCGACCGCGCCGATCAGGCCTTGTATGCGGCCAAACAGCAGGGCCGCAACTGCACATTCAGTTGGGAGCGGGGCTTGCGTTTGGCGGCTATCGATAGCTTGGTCTGATTTCAGCGCGGGCCAACTGCTATGTAATAGCGAACCAGTTAACGTAGCTGCTCCGGCTCATTATGAGCGCGCCGTTCAGCCCCCCATTGTTCTCTGGTGATGGCTGCGTCTTCCCCCGGCATCGCAGCCAGTAGCTCAAAGTAGTCCTGACGCAATGGATTTTTCATGACCTGAGCACGCGGGTTGATTTTGACTGCATAAACCGTCTGTACATTCTGGTGATCAAAGGCGCGCCATGTTTGAGGGTCTTTCAAGAGCTGGTATTGGTGATCCTCCAGAGCGGTGATCAGGCGCTCACTATCCAGACTGCGGGTGCGTTCGACTGCGTCAGCCCATTGGTAAACGATGCTGTAAGCAGAGGCGGCCGAGGTCGAAGGGTAGGTTTGATAGAGCTCGACAAAACGTTCTACAAAGGCTTGCCCGCGAGGGTGGTCGTATACGTAAGGAACGTTCCAGGTCCAGGGTGATGCACCCAATACGCCTTCCATCAGCGCAGGCCCAGCCTGTTCAACCATACTCAACGTCAGATTAGGCACCACCACCTGGGTGCTCTGCGTGAGGCCCATCTGGTGTGCCATGCGCATACCCTTAACCATTTGATCACCGAACAGTACCAGAACCAAAACATCAGGCTTGCTGTCAAGGGCCGCTTGCATCGCCGCCCGCAGGTCTTTCTGCATCGAACCGGGGAAGGGGATCAGTGCACGGCCATGGTCCTGGACGTTATCAGTCGCGGTAAAATGGCGCATGGACTGTTCGGTAGTGTGCCCCCAGGTGTAATCAGCGGTGACGTAGAAATAGTTCTTGTCGGGCATGTGTTCATTCAAGTGCTGCGCGAGCACTTTGGAGGCCATCCAGGCGTTATAGCTTTCGCGAAACATATAACGATGCGCATCCTTTCCGGTCGTATCATTGGAATAGGTTAGCGTCCCGAAATAAATCAGCCCATAGTCACGAGCACGTTTACCTGCAGCAATAGCTACTGCGCTAGACGCACCGCCAAACAACATGCGGGCGCCTTCGGCGGCTAATTCATCGACATTGGTAACGGCTTTTGCAGGCTTGGACGCGGTATCACGTTCCAGAAGTGCCAGCGGGCGCTGTAGCACACCCCCAGCCAGATTAATCTCGTCAATAGCCATCATGGCACCGCGCGTCTGCATCAAACCTTCCTGCTGGTACTCACCTGAACGCGGTGCGTTAAGGCCCAGCAGCAGGGGTTCTGCGGCAGCCAATCCTTGGGGTAGCAGGCTGCTTAACAATAGGGTCGCTAGAGCGACTGTTCCTTTAGTATTCACTTGACCATTCCTGTTTTATTGTTATTGGGCAAGGTATAACTCAGAGACGCTGCCCGTTGGCATTAGCTATTGGTCGATAATGGATCATCAGAGGGTAGTTGGTCTAGGGAGGAGCTGGGCTATTTCAGCCGAGTTCTGCGGCTGGACCATCCGACCAATCAGTTTACCGTCGCTATCAATCAACGCCAGATCTCCGTCCTGGGTTTGGTATTTGCGGGCAAACGCCTGGCCAGCGGGTTGGCCTTGGTGGGCAATCCTGAACGGGATGGCTTCCCTGTACTCGGGCTCCATCTCGCGCAACAGATCCAGCACCCCAGCACCATTCAGAAAATTTACATCCCGAGTCAACACCAGTACCGGTTTGTCACCACCAACAACTGATAGGTCGGTGGATATGCCTGAACGCGGTAGCTGGGTCCATATAACAGCCGCCATGGCCACGATCAGTACTATCAAGAAAAACGCTTTTAGCCAACCTGGGAGCGAAGCCTTGGATTGTTTCACATTGCTAGTCATACGCACTCACTCATTATTTACAGGCACACAGTGTCTCACGACCTCCGTCATCCGGGGTGCCGGGAAATGTCTTTGAACATAATCGCGAGGCAGAACATCCGTCAGCATATCGACTACATGAACGGAGCGTGGAGGCGAGTAAAGGATTATGGCTTGAAATAACGTTTATGACGTTTACGGAATGCGGAGGGGGGCTCGCAACTTGAACGCGCGCCCCAATGCCGTGCAAGTATTTCAGATGTGCCCCGTTATGCAGCAAAAAAATACGTCGAAATGCCTATTCTAGAGGGCTTAATGCTGGCACATATCCTGCTTTGCAGCATGTATACATGATTGAACACATGACTACATCAAGCTAAGGATACTCTGCCATGTCGGATCTAAATCGTCGTAAATTCCTCAAACTTGCTAGCCTTATCGGCATCACTGCGGCCATGCCGTTCAGCTTTGCCCGTGCTGCGGACAAGCCACTCGTGGTCGGTTTTGTCTATGTGGGCGCCCGGGATGACTTCGGTTACAACCAAGCTCATGCTCAGGCCGCACGCATCATCCGCAGCATGCCCAATGTCACGGTGATTGAAGAGGAGAACGTGCCGGAAACCTCCGCCGTGCAGCAGGCTATGGAGGCGATGATCCGCCAGGATGGTGCCGAACTGATCTTCGCCACCTCTTTCGGCTACTTCGACCCCCATGTCCTACGTGTGGCTCAGCGCTACCCGGATGTGCGTTTCGCACATTGCGGCGGTCTGTGGGACGAGAGCAAGCACCCAAAGAATGTTGGCAGCTTCTTCGGTTATATCGATGAGGGCCAGTACCTAAACGGCGTGGTTGCCGGGCACATGAGCAAATCCAAGCGCATCGGCTTTATTGCTGCGAAACCGGTTGCCCAGGTACTACGCAACATCAACGCCTTCACCCTCGGGGCCCGTTCGGTCGATCCGGAGATTACTACCACCGTGATCTTTACTGGTGATTGGTCGCTGCCGGTGCGTGAAGCGGAAGCCGCCAACGGTCTGATCGACCAGGGTTGTGATGTACTGACCTGCCATGTGGACGGCCCCAAGGTAATCGTCGAGACGGCCGAAAGGCGCGGCGTGATGAGCTGCGGCTACCATGCCAGCCAGGCGGCACTGGCCCCCAACGGTTACCTGACCGGTGCCGAATGGAATTGGGAAACGCCTTACCGTGCCCACGTCGAAGCGGCTCAGCAAGATCGCACCATGAATAATTTCCTGCGTGGTGGTCTGGCCGAAGGATTCGTCAAGGCCTCGGACTACGGCAGCAACGTGACTGCTGCGGCGCGCCAGCAGGCCGATGCGGTCAAGGCGTCGATGATTGCCGGTGAGTTCACCCTGTTTAAAGGACCGCTGAACGATAACAAGGGCAATGTGATACTGGCCGAAGGCGAATCACTGGGTCAGACCGATGTGGTACTGGAGCAGATGAACTATCTGGTCGAAGGCGTGCGCGGCGATATCTGACCCATGAATCCACACATTCTTGCATGCAGGTTGGCCAGGCTGGCATTGCCCGGCCTGCCTACCCTGTTGTCAATCATCAGCTCATTTGTGCTGTTTGTGCTGTTCCTGGCCTTTCAGGGCAAGCCGGCGGTGGAGGCTGTGCGGCTGGTATTTGAAGGGGCATTCGGCTCTTCCTTCGCCTGGGAGAGCACCCTGCAGCGTGCTGCGCCGTTGATGCTGACAGCGCTGTGTGTGGCGCTGCCAGCGCGCGCCGGCTTGATCATCATCGGCGGCGAAGGCGCGCTGGTACTGGGCGGGTTGGCGGCCGCAACTGTGCCTTTATGGCTCACCGGTCTGCCACCGATGGCCACGCTGATCGCCATGGGGATGGCGGCGATGTTGGTTGGCGGCTTCTGGATCGGGCTGAATGGCTGGTTGCGGCAGAAACGCGGGTTGAACGAGACCATCGGCAGCCTGTTGCTGTCCTACATCGCCATCGCACTGTTCAACCATCTGGTCGAAGGGCCGCTGCGTGATCCTTCGAGTCTGAACAAACCGTCCACCGTGGGGCTGGACTATTCGTTGATGATCGGAGTGATCAGTGAGGATTCCTTCCGCGTTCATTGGGGGCTGGTCGCCGGCATCATTGCCTGTGTGATGGCTTATGTACTTGTTCGCCACAGCGTCAAAGGCTTTGCCCTGGATGTGGTGGGTGGCAACGTGCGCACTGCGCGCATGCTGGGTCTGCCGGTCAACCGCCTGGTGATTCTGACCTGCGTGCTCGGCGGTGCGGCGGCGGGCTTGGCCGGCATGTATGAAGTCAGCGCGGTGCAAGGAAGTGCCAACGCCTCACTGATCGTCGGTTATGGCATCAGCGGCATTCTGGTGTCCTTTGCCGCTCGGCATAATCCGCTGGCCATTATCGTTTGCGCCACGCTGGTGGGTGGTATCGAAGCCAGTGGCAGTTTGCTGCAGCGCCGACTGGACCTGCCCGACGCCACCACGCTGATTCTGCAGGGCCTGCTGTTCACCAACCTGCTGGCCTGGGAAGCCCTGGTGGGGAGAATGACCCAATGGCGTATTGCACTTGAAGAACATGCCAACAAGGTCAAGGGCGTAGAGGTGCAACATGGGTGACCTGGATCTGGCAACCTTTCTGCTTGCCCTTTTGGCCGGCGCGGTGCGGGTGGGTACTCCCTTCCTGTTTGTCAGCCTGGGCGAGTGCCTGACGGAAAAAAGCGGGCGTATCAACCTGGGCCTGGAAGGCATTCTGGTGGCCGGCGCGATGACCGGTTATGCCGTGGCCTTTCTATCGGGCTCTGCCTGGACCGGCGTACTCGCGGCGGGCGGCGCCGGACTGTTGCTCGGCTTGCTACACGGCATCGTCTGCTCTCTACCGCGGGTCAACGACATTGCCTTCGGCATCGCCTTGATGCTGCTAGGCACCGGGCTGGCGTTTTTTCTGGGCAAGGCCTTTATCCAACCTCAGGCTCCGATGCTGCCGTCCATCTCGCTAGGCGCCTGGAGTGATAATCCCAGCATCCGCTCGGCACTGAACATCAACATGCTGTTTTTTATCGGCGTGGTGCTGGCGTTTTTCCTGCACTGGGGCTTGCGCAGTACTCGCTGGGGGTTGGTATTGAGGCTGGTAGGAGATCACTCGGAATCGGCCCAGGCGCTGGGCTACCGACCCCTGCGGGTGCGTGTTATGGCGACGGCAGTGGGCGGCTTTCTGGCTGGCGTTGGTGGCTCCTACTTGTCGCTCTATTACCCCGGCAGCTGGAATGAAGGGCTGTCCAGTGGGCAGGGTCTAATGGCTGTTGCGTTGGTGATCTTTGCCCGTTGGCAGCCGCTGAACTGCCTGTGGGCCTCGATGGTCTTCGGCGCTGCCGGTGCTATCGGCCCGGCTTTGCAGTCGGTAGGCATCAGCTCGGGCTACTACCTGTATAGCGCTGCACCCTACATCCTGACGATGGCGGTGATGCTCGCCACCTGCCGTCCAAACCGCACACTGACGGGAGCTCCAGGTGAGCTCAGTCTCAATCGATAGAGGTAACTGATATGGCTAGTGGATTAGGTGGGTTGAACAAATCGCCCAATGGCGTGGTGATCGGGTTGGCACAATTAACCTTGCCCGACCCGCATACCCGTAACGAACTCTGGACCCAGACACAGAAGGTCGTGGCGATGGTTGGCAAGGCACGGCGCAGCATGCCGAACATGGATCTGATCGTGTTTCCCGAGTACTCGCTGCACGGTTTGTCGATGGACACCTCGCCAGACATTATGTGCACGCTGGACGGGCCGGAAGTGGCGGCGCTGAAACAAGCCTGTATCGAGCACCGCATTTGGGGCTGCTTTTCAATCATGGAGGCCAACCCGCACGGCAATCCCTACAACAGCGGCATTGTCGTCGACGATATCGGCGAAGTCCGCCTCTACTACCGCAAGCTGCACCCCTGGGTGCCGGTCGAACCATGGGAGCCAGGCAACTTGGGCATTCCGGTCTGCGACGGTCCGCGCGGTAGCAAGCTGGCACTGATTATCTGCCATGACGGCATGTTCCCGGAAATGGCCCGCGAGTGCGCCTACAAGGGTGCGGAGATCATGATCCGCACCGCAGGCTATACCGCTCCCATTCGACATTCCTGGAAAATCACCAACCAGGTCAACTCCTTTACCAACCTGATGCAGACCGCGAGCGTATGCATGTGCGGCTCAGATGGCACCTTCGACTCCATGGGCGAAGCCATGTTCGTCGATTTCGACGGTACGCCCATGGCCGAAGGCGGTGGACGAGCAGACGAGATCGTGTCCTGCGAGCTGCGTCCGGACCTGGTCCGTGAAGCGCGCAAGCACTGGGGCGTGGAGAACAATATCTATCAATTCGGCCACCGCGGTTATGTGGCGGTCAAAGGTGGCGCGCAGGATTGCCCCTACACCTATATGCACGACCTCGCGGCCGGCCGGTACCGGCTGCCATGGGAAAGCGAGATCGTCCACACCGATGGCAGCGCCTGCGGTTTTGCCACACCCGAGCGCACTTACCACCCGGATAGCCAGGAGTGATCAACTTGAGCCAGCGTTTTCTATCTTCCGACCCCTATCCCTGGCCGTACAACGGCCAGTTGCACCCGGCCAATACTGCGCTGATCATCATCGACATGCAGACTGATTTCTGCGGTGAGGGTGGTTATGTTGACACTATGGGCTACGACCTGGCAGCGGTGCGCGCGCCGATCGAGCCGATTAGCCGCGTGCTCAATATGATGCGTGAGCAGGGCTTCCATATTATCCATACCCGCGAGGGGCATCGCCCCGATTTATCTGATCTGCCGGCGAACAAGCGCTGGCGTTCCCAGCGGATCGGTGCCGGTATCGGCGACGCAGGTCCCTGCGGCCGCATTCTGGTGCGGGGCGAGCCAGGCTGGGAGCTGATTCCAGAGCTGCAGCCGCTGGACGGCGAAGTGATCATCGACAAGCCCGGTAAGGGTTCGTTCTGCGCCACCGACCTGGAGCTGATCTTGCGCGTTCGCGGCATCGAGAACCTGATTCTGTGCGGCATTACCACCGACGTCTGCGTGCACACCACCATGCGCGAGGCGAACGATCGCGGCTTCGAGTGCCTGTTGCTGGAAGACTGCTGTGGTGCCACTGACCCAGGCAATCACCTGGCGGCGGTGCACATGGTCAAGATGCAGGGCGGCGTGTTCGGTGCGGTCTCAGACTCGACGTCGCTCGTCGAGCTGCTGAGCGAGCGTTGAGCATGCGTGCGCTCAGCCTGGAGATTATCGGCGCGAGCAAATCCTTCGGCAGCTTTCAGGCGCTGGCGGAGGTAGACCTGTCGGTGCGCGCCGGTACCGTGCATGCGCTGCTGGGGGAGAATGGCGCCGGCAAGAGCACGCTGGTAAAAGGCATTGTCGGTTATGGCCCGCTGGATGACGGCGAGTTGCTGGTCAACAACCGTCAGCAGCAAATTCGCACGCCGCGCGACTCCCATGCCTTGGGTATCGGCATGGTCTACCAGCATTTTACCGTGGCTCCGGGTCTTAGCGTGGCGGAGAACCTAGTGCTATCACGTGGTGACCTGAACTGGCGGATCAACTGGCCACTGGAGCGCAAACGGCTCAACGAATTCATGCAGCGCATGCCGTTCCGGCTGGATATCGAGCGTCCAGTCAGCTCCCTGGCCGCAGGCGAAAAGCAAAAGCTGGAAATCCTCAAGCAGCTGTATCTGGAGCGGCATCTGATTATTCTGGATGAGCCGACCTCGGTACTGACGCCCCAGGAGGCTGAGGAGGTGCTGGGCCTGATGCGTGACATGGCCCATCGCGGTGACATTTCGGTGCTGATGATTACCCACAAGTTTGCCGAGGTATCGCGCTTTGCGGACGATGTCAGCGTATTGCGCAAGGGGCGTCTAGTCGGCAGCGCTCAGGTCAGCGCTACCTCGCAAGAGGAGCTGGCCACCTGGATGATGGGTGCTTCCGAGGCGGCGGCCGAGCCAGTCCGGCAACAGCCGGTTGACCGCAGCGCTGCACCCCGATTGGAGGTGCGTGAATTGAGCGTGGCCAATGATAAGGGCACGCTGGCGGTGAGCACGCTATCGCTGGACGTACGCCCCGGCGAAATCGTCGGCATTGCCGGCATTTCCGGTAATGGTCAGCGTGAGCTAACCGAAGCGTTACTCGGGCAGCGGCAAACCGTCAGCGGAGAAATTCGCATCAGTGGCGCACGCTACAAGGCCAGCCGTGAGGAAATGCAGCGGGAGAAGGTCTTCAGTCTGCCGGAAGAACCGCTGCGCAATGCCTGTATCGCCAGCATGAGCGTGGCCGACAATCTGGCTCTGCGCAATTTCGACCAGGCGCCGCTGTGCCGCCAGGGCTGGCTGATCAATCGAAGGGCCATCCAAGCGCAGGCTGCACAACTGATCGAGCGCTTTAACGTGCGTCCGGCGGACCCGCTTCGGCCTGTCGGGACGCTGTCTGGCGGAAATGTACAGCGTACGGTATTGGCCCGGGAGCTGACCCATGACGTGCGCACGCTGATCGTTTCCAACCCGGTGTTCGGTCTGGATTTCGCCTCGGTGGCGATTATCCATCAGCGTCTGCGCGATGCCCGGGCTCAGGGGGCGGCGGTGCTGCTGCTGAGTGAGGATCTGGATGAACTGCTGGAGATGTCCGATCGCATTCTGGTGATCCATGAGGGTGAGATTAATTTCGAGGTGGCTGCCGAGCATGCAGACCGTGCCACCCTGGGCCGCTATATGGCCGGCGGTGACCACGCGGCAGGTACGGCATGATTGCCGTGGCGGCCAAACCCGCGACATTCAGCTTCGATCCCGCGCGCACCGCGTTGGTGATCATCGACATGCAGCGCGATTTTCTCGAACCGGGTGGCTTCGGGGCCGCCTTGGGCAACGATGTCAGTCTGCTACAGGCCATTGTGCCCACGGTAGAGTCGCTGCTGGTGTTGGCTCGGGAGGAAGGCATGCTGGTAATCCATACCCGCGAGTCGCACTTGCCGGATCTGTCGGACTGTGCCGCCTCCAAGCGTACAGCGGGCGCTGCCGGACTCCGCATCGGCGATCCGGGTCCGATGGGGCGCATTCTGGTGCGCGGCGAGCCGGGCAATCAGATTATCCCTTCACTGGCGCCGATCGCCGATGAATGGGTGGTCGATAAACCGGGCAAGGGGATGTTCTACGCGACCGGCCTGGGGGACAGGCTGGTTGCGCAGGGCGTCGAGTATCTGATCTTTGCCGGCGTGACCACCGAAGTCTGCGTGCAGACCAGCATGCGGGAGGCCAATGATCGCGGCTATCGCTGCCTGCTGATCGAGGACGCTACCGAAAGTTACTTTCCCGCATTCAAGCAGGCGACGCTGGACATGATCGTAGCCCAGGGCGGGATTGTCGGGCACACCGCCACGTTGGCGGCACTGCACGATGCATTGACATACGATGCATTGAACGAGGGTAAACGATGAAAACCGATCCGCAAATCAACTTGCCCCATGTAGTCGAAGCGGTCAGATTAGCCTTTGAAGAATACGAACGGGCACTGCTGGACAATCAACTGAGCGTACTCGACGGTTATTTCTGGGACAGCGAGCAGACCGTGCGCTACGGCGTGGCAGAAAATCTCTACGGTGCACAGGCTATCGCCGCGTACCGCCGGGTATGCACCCGCGTCGGGCCTGGGCGCACGCTGCGTAATACGGTGATTTCCACTTTTGCTGAAGCCTATGCCACGGTCAGCACCGAATTCAGTGATGGCGAAACCGATCGTACTGGCCGGCAGATGCAGACCTGGGTACGTTTTACCGATGGCTGGAAAGTGGTTGCAGCGCACGTTAGTGTTGATCTCAGTACCCTTTGACAAGGCATTTTTGCCCGACAGGTGACGCCATTCCTAAGCCCCAGACCAATGCCTTGGCGCAACAGATCTACCTACGGTTGAAGCAGGAAATCTTCGACTACCAACTGTTGCCCCATGACCGCTTCAGCGAAACCGAACTGGCTGCACGCTACCAGGTCTCGCGTACGCCTGTGCGCGACGCGCTCTACCGTCTGGAACGCGAGGGGTACCTGGAGGTAGGGTTTCGTCGCGGCTGGACGGTCAAGCCATTGGACTTTGATCAGATCGACGAGCTCTACGATCTGCGTGTGGCACTGGAGAGCGTTGCGATTGAGCGCCTGTGCGGGCTGCCGGATCCGGCCAGCGCGCTGGCGGAGCTTAACCGTGTATGGATGGTGCCGCCGGAGCAGCGCGAACATGGCATGAAGCTGGTCGCCGACCTGGATGAAGCCTTTCACTGCGGACTGCTCGCGGCTGCCGGTAACCGCGAAATGATGCGTGTGCACGCCGAGGTGTGTGACCGAATACGCATTGTGCGGCGGCTGGACTTCCTCAAGAGCGCGCGAATTGAGGAAACCTATAACGAACATGCACGCATCCTGGCCGCGCTGGTTGCTCGTAAGCGGGACGAGGCGCAGATGCTGCTGCGTTCGCATATCGAGCACAGCAAAATAGAGGTGCGCAAGATTAGCCTGTCGATGCTGTCCGAGGCGCGCAACAGCGTTCAACAGGCCTGATCTCGCTGCGGTGATCAGGTGCGCACGATCAAGGCCAACGGCCCGCCACCATTGGGGCCCTGATGTTCCGCACCGCCAGATACGAACAGTTGCGTATCACCTAGACGACCTGCCAACACGCCGCCGACCAGCGCCCGCGCATGGCGCGAGCCGTTGATGTCGCTGTCGTCGCTCATTACGTGCCTATTACCGCGAATATTGCCCGAGGCCGAGGGTTCGGCCTTGACCAGCAGCCCGGCGAGACGCTCTGGAGTCAGCTCGATGCTGCCGCCGTCCGGCATGCTGGCCAACGCCCGATCAATCGCCAGCACATCCAGTGCATCGTTCATCACCGCATGGCCGATCCGGAATTCTGGATCCCAGCCAGGCGCATTGCCGAGCACCAGGACTTCGTTGCGCAGCAGTTCGATTCCGGCCGAGGTGCTGGCTCGGGTGGAGTAGAGTGACCAGTCGCGGCAAATTTGCTCATCGCTGACCGCACCGTCCGGTAAGTCGCCCAGTGCTGCCGCCACACCAAGGGCCGAGGCGCCACGCGAGTAGCCCATGGACTCGTAAGTATCGTGGCAGGCGACGCTATGGCCACGGGTCGCGGCATTGTTGATGCGTGCAGCGGTTAATAGTGGGCACTTGATCTGGACAAAATGCACATCCTCTACCCTTTGAATTCCGGCTGCCGTCATGGCCTGTAGCACCGCTTCGCGGGTCAGCGATACCTGCGCGCTGCGGCCTATTTCCTCCGGCTTGAAATCGCGGGTGAAGGCCACTCCGGCGGCCAGACCGGGCAAGCCGTCCGCCACGGAGGGGCTGTTGCTGTCGACTTCGAATACCAGCCAGTGCGGGCTTAGGCCACCCTCGGTGCCGCCGGACATGACAAAGGCAATGCGCTCGTCGACCTGCGACTCCTTTAGCTTCAGTTGCCGAGCAAAGAAGGTTTTCAACGTGCTGGTGGCGAAGGCGCGGGTAAAGTCATTTACGCAGCCGTTGCCCTCGGTCTTTCCGAGTACGGCAATGACCTGGTTGGGGTCGATCTGCTGTGCCTCAATGGCCTTGACCAGCGCGGAAGTATCATCCGGGGCGCTGGCAGGCAGCCGTGTTACGCGTGTTTTCATGGTTTTGCTACCTTGTTCAAAAAATGGCTTCGGCCTCAGGCCAATTCGAAAGTGACGTCTTGAGCGCCGTCCCACAGCGCCTTCAAACCGAGCGCCCGCAGGTTCTCGCGGCCCTCGGTAATGGTCAGGAAATGATTGCCAGCTAACGGACCAAGCTTGCTGGAAAAGCTGCAGGCGCCGTAGGCCATGATGATTTCCGTTTCGCTATAACCGCCGGGGTAGAACAGAATGTCGCCCACCGAGGGGTGGCTGGTATGGTTTTCGAAGCCCACCGGCTGGCCGGCATTGTTCAGTTGATACTCACCCAAAGGCACCCAGCAGCCTTCGCCACTCCAGCGCACATGGATGAATTTCTGCCGATAGGGTAGTAGTCGCAAAAAAGCCGCCAGGGTGTCGGGTGCGTCTGGGTGGCCTTCGGCGAGAAATTCGAAACCGCCGGCAGTGATCTTGATCGTGGTCATGCTGTTTCCTGTTGGCTAAGAGGTTCCCGATTCGGGCTCAGGAACCGGGCTGGTCTATCCACTTGGTCACGGTCGGCGCGCGCCACTCGGCCAGTTGGTCCAATAACTGGCCCGGGTCGGATTCGATGATGATCATCTCGGCGTGCTCAACCTTCATGAAGCCTTCCTGCTGGGCGTGGCCGAGAAGAGCGCGTAAGGGCTCAAAAAACTGCCGTACGTTTAAGCAGGCAAAAGCCTTGCTGTGATCACCGAGCTGGGTCAGCGTGGCCACCTCGAACAATTCTTCCAATGTGCCGAGTCCGCCAGGCAGCGCGATAAAGGCATCAGCCAAATCGCTCATGCGTGCCTTGCGCATACGCATGTTCTCGGCAACTTCATGGCCGCTGAGCCCGGGATGCAGATGCCCCCGGTCGAATAGGCGCTGATTGATCACACCAATCACTTCGCCGCCCTGGGCGAGGGCAGCGTCGGCCACCACGCCCATCAGACCTTTGGTCGTGCCGCCGTAGACCAGCGTTATACCGCGTCGGGCGATTTCGCTGCCCAGCGCTCTGGCCTGTTCGGTGTACTCAGGTGACCCGCCAAAATTGGAGCCGGAGAACACGGCAATACTGCGCAGCGGTGTAGTTGAATTCTGCATTACGAAGCTCCCTGGCTGCTTAGCGTTGAGTCCAGCGGGTAAAGTGGTTTTCCACCAGTGCGGAGATGGAGTAGAGCGCTACACCCATAGCCGCCAGAATGAACAAGCCGGCAAACACCAGAGGTACATCGAAGTTGCCGCTGGCGATCATCATGACGTTGCCGATGCCCTTGTTAGAGGCGATGGTTTCCGCCAGCACGGTGCCGATAAACGCCGAGGTCAGCGCGATTTTCAGTGAGGCAAACAGATAGGGCATGGTGCGTGGCAGGCCCACGTTCCAGAGGATGTCGCGCTTCTTCGCGCCCAGTACGCGCAGCACGTCCTCCAGTTCCGGCTCTGTGGTGGCCAGGCCGGTGGCTACATTGACCACCACCGGGAAGATGCCGATAACCATGGAAGTAAGAATGGCCGGAATAGTACCGGAGCCGAACCAGACAACAAAGATGGGTACTACCGCGACCTTGGGAATGCTCGAAAAACCCACCAGTAGCGGGTAGGCGATATCGTAGGCGATACGTGAAGAACCGATGATTACGCCAATGAACAGTCCGATGACCACCCCCAGGAAGAAGCCGATCAAGGTTGTCATCAGCGTCTGCTGAGCGTGCGGCCAGAGGATCGGCATCTTGTCGATCAATACCGCCGCAATCTGGCTGGGCACCGGCAGTACTAGTTCGGAAACACCGAATACCCGGCAGATCAGCTCCCACGCCAGAAAGAAGAAGACCATGGCGGAGAACGACAACATATTGCGTCGAAAACGCGACATTTCATGGTTCATAGCGAAGCCTCCTTGATACGCGGTGTCGCCGCTGGGGTTGTGGCCGCGGGCGTGGTCGTATCGGCGTCTGAGCGCGCATGGGCGATGCTCATGCGCAACTCCTGTACCAGCGTGGTAAAGCTTTGTTCATAGCTGGATTCCAGCGTACGCGGGCGGGCGAACTCAACGCTTTGATCCTGAATGATGCGACCGGGGCGTGAACTCATGACACAGATACGGTTGGCCAGGTAGGCCGATTCGCGCAGATCGTGGGTGACCAGCAATACCGTGGGGCGTTTGGCCATCCACAGTGCCTGCATGGTGTCCCAGAGCTCCTCGCGGGTAAATTGGTCCAGCGCGCCGAAGGGTTCATCCAGCAGTAGAATGTCCGGCTCGTGCACCAGGGCACGGCACAGCGAGGCGCGCTGTAGCATCCCGCCGGACAGCTCCCACGGGCGTTTCCCGCCAAAACCGGCGAGGCCGACCTGTTCCAGCAACGCTTCAGCCCGTTCGCGAAACTCGCCATTTTTCTTGCGTCGATAGTCCTGACGGAAGGGCTCAACGATCTTCAGCGGGATCATCACGTTGTCCAGAATGCTCAGCCACGGCAGCATGGTGGGATTCTGAAACGCCAAGCCCAGCCTTTTGGCATGGCTGCCGATGGCGCCCACCTCACGACCGCCGACAATAGCAGCGCCTTCGGTAGGCTCCAGTAGGCCGGCAACCAGTTTGAGAATGGTTGACTTGCCGCAGCCACTCGGACCGACCAGGGCAACAAAATCGCCTTTGTCGATGTGCAGACGGGTCTTGTCCAGTGCGACCATATCGCCGCCGTAGCGCACCGTCACATTAGACAGCTCAATTACCGTATTCGAGGTGCGTGCTGATTTGCCTTCAAGCATGGGCGGTACTCCTCATGGCCTGTCTTCGCTGAATTGCTGTAGATGATGCGGTTATCATCGCGTCGGCTCGGCAGTAAGCCGCACGCCGTCCGGCGTTTTAAGAATGGCGCTGGTGTAATGCTCGGTATTCAGCGGCTTGGCCTTGGGCATGGCTTGAATACCCTTGACTGAGCGCCCCCATCCGGCGGTCTCGGGCACCAGTTTGCCGTTGCGCATTACAAAGCGGCCGCGCAGCAGGGTATGGATCGGATAGCCTTTGACCGCACGACCGTCCCAGGGCGAGATTTTACTGATGCTCTGCAGCTCGTTTTCGGACAGGATGCCGGTCTTGTTCATGTCGACCACGGCGATATCTGCATGTGCACCAGGTGCGATAACGCCCTTGGTGCCATAAATGCCCCAGGCCTTGGCCGGGTTGACCGAGCTCCAGCGCACGTAATCCATTAGCGTCGCGCGCTCGCGATTGACTTCGGTAAGCATCAACGCCATCTGGGTTTCGATTCCGGGAAAACCGCAGTCGCACTCCCAGATGTTGGCACGGGTCTTTTCCTCTGGCGCATGGGGTGCATGGTCGGTGGCGATCATGTCGATGGTGCCGTCGAGCATGGCATCCCAGAGTGGCTGGTTGTGGCGCGGTTCGCGGATCGGTGGGTTCAGGCGCAGAATGCCGCCCAGATGATCGGCATGGTCGGTGTTGAGCAGCAGATATTGCGGGCAGGTTTCCACCGTTACATCAACACCGCGTCGCTTGGCTTCACGAATCAGAAATAGCGAATCGGCAGCGCTGTGGTGGGCAATATGCACCCGCGCTCCGGTCCATTCCGCAAGCGTCAGCACGCGGCCGATGGCTTCGATTTCGGCGACCACGGGGCGCGCCGCCAGGTGGGCCAGCGCATCGATGCGACCTTCTTCCTGCATACGTTTCTGCCGACGAGCCAGAATCGACGAGTTTTCCGCGTGCACGACGGTACGAATACCCAGTGGCGCGAGCTTTTCAAACCCTTCCAGGAGGGCGCCGTCACTGGGGGAGGGCAGGTTGCCGAAGGTGTTGCCGACAAACGCCTTGAAGCTGGTCACGCCGGCGTCAATCAGCTCTTCAAGATGGCCGACGGTGTCGTCACCCAGCAGCCCATGAATACCGAAATCCACGTAGGACGATTCCGCCGCCTTCAACTTCAGATTCAGGGCCTCGACCGTGCCGGTCGGCGGGTTGGTGTTGGGCATCTCGAATACGGTGGTTACGCCACCACAGACTGCCGCAGCGGAGCCGGTCTTCCAGGTTTCCTTGTGCGGGTAACCCGGGTCACGGAAATGCACATGGCTGTCGATAGCGCCGGGCAGCAAGTACATGCCGTCGGCTTGCAGCACTTCGCGTGCAGAAGGCATCAGGTCATCGTGACCGACAGCAACGATAATTTCTCCGTCGATGGCAACCGAAGCCTCGATTATCTGATGGTCGGACACAACGCGCGCACCGCGTATGACCAGATCTACTTGACTCATGACTTTCCTCCTAGAGCAGAGCCCATCCGCCATCTACTGGCAGATCGACTCCTGTAATCTGACGGGCGACGTCGCTGGCCAGAAACAGGCAGGCGTTGGCCACGTCGGTATCGGTTGAAACGCGTTTGAGCGCGTAATCCTCGGCATGGCGGACAGCTGCTTGCTCGGCGGTAATGCCGAGCTTTTCGGCCATGTTGGCGCAGACCTTGTCGCGGAAGCGCGGGCCATCGACCATGCCCGGCGCAACGCAGTTGACGTTGACGCCGTAGGCACCGGCCTCCAGGGCAAAACTCTTGGTAATGCCACGCAGGCCCCATTTGGACGCCGAGTAGGCCATGCGCCCAGCACGTCCGCGCATGCCGAAAGTGCCGCCCACGTTGACAATCTTGCCGGCGCGTTGCTCGATCATTGCAGGCATCACCGCACGCATGGTGTTGAAGCAGCCGGTCATGTTCAGTTGCACGATGTCGTCGAATTCAGCCTGGGTGGTTTCCCACCCGGTTTTGCCGATTGGGCCGGAGCCCCCGGCCACATTGACCAGTACGTCGATACGACCGAAAAGCGCGAGTGCTTCTGTCGCCAGACGTTCGGTCTGTTCACTGCAGGTCATGTCGCATTTGACTACCAGCGTTTCGGTACCCATCGCGTTAAGTTCCTGTGTGACCTCTTCGATGGCGGCGGTGTCGCGTCCGGCAAGCACTAAGTGCGCGCCTTCACGGGCAAAGGCCAGTGTCACGGCCCGGCCCATGCCCTTGGCGGGGCCGGTGATGACCACTACCTTGCCTTTCAGATCAAGATTCATGCGGGTCTCCAGGCCAGGTTCAGAGTTCGCTCGGGCGCATGGCGCGCTCGGGAAGAAAACGACGGTCGAAAATCTGATTCACCTCGGGAGTGCTTTCCAGCGCGTTGGCGGCCACGACGATTTCGATGTTCTTTTTCAGACGTTCGTCATCCACATCACCCAGGCCGATCTCGGCGATTTCCGGATGGCTCATATCGTTACGCACGGTAGTAAGCATCTTGTCCATTTCTACGCTGCGATTGAGCAGTGGCTCACGTTTCATCAGCGCGTCCATGGCTTCTTCCGGATTGGCTATTGCATCCTGAATGGCCTGATTAACTGCCGCCAGAAAGCCCCTCACTGCATCGGGATTGTCTGCAATAAACTCTTGCGAAAAGAAGATCGAGTTGGAGTACAGGTCCATACCGTGCTCGCCATAGCGGATAAAGCGCAGTTCTTTTTCCGGATCAAGACCCATACCTTTGGCGCTAAAGCTGACGGTGGTGATGTAACCGAATGCTGCATCTATCTGGCCACGCATCAGCAATTGCTCGCGCAGGTTGGGAGCCATGTTGTTGATGGTAACTTTCGACTGATCGATTCCAGTCATCTCGGCAAATGCCGGGAAGAGCTTGAGCGCCGCATCATTAGCCGGAGCGCCAATGATCTTGCCTTCGACGTCCTTGGGCTCCTTGATCGGACTATCAGACTTAACGGCAATCACGAAAGGCGGGGTGTTGTAGATCATGTAGACGCCTACTGGTGCACGCTCTGGCTGCGTAGCGGCCAGTTGAATCAGTGCGTTAGTGTCGCCGAATCCTGCGTCATAGACGCCAGAAGCTACCTTGGGCACCGAAGCTGCCGATCCCTCACCCTGGTCAATAGTGACGTTCAAGCCATGCTCCTTGAAATAGCCCTTGTCCTCGGCCAGGAAGAACCAGGCTTGAGCACCTTCGTATTTCCAGTTCAGGACCAGGTCGATGTCGGTAGCCGCCGACGCTGGCGCTGCGCTGACGAGAGCCAGACCAAGGCTAAGCGTGGCGGCAGTGAGTTGTTTCCAGATGCGGGGCCGATATGAAAGTAGATTCATGCTCATTACTCCTGATGACGTGATGCAAGGGATTGTTGCAGGGCAGCGGCGGTGGCGACGAAGCCATGGCACTGCTCCACGAGATAATGAATTGCGCGGGAAACATACGCAGGGGAGGGCGTGCTGCAGGCGTCCTTGAGCAGGATGCAGTCGTAACCGAGAAATGCTGCATCCTGCAGCGTGGAAAACACGCAACGGTCGGTATTGATGCCAGCGAACAACAAGGTGGTAATGCCCTTGGCGCGCAGCAGTGAATCCAGTTCGTTATCCCAGAAGCCGCTGAGACGATGTTTGTTCACATGGATGTCTGTCGGTTCAGTCGCCAGCTCCGGGATGATCTGCGCGCCCCATTCTCCCTGTACCACGGAGCAGCCATGGTCGATTGGCGAGCGCTCGCCATAGCCGACGCCGTCGGCCGTGCGCTTGCCCTTGTAATGCACGGTGGCAGGCAGATTTAGCAGATCGTCGCGGATACCCCAGTTGAGCCACAGCACCTGCGCGCCCACTTGTCGCCAGGCGGGTAAAAGCTTTCTCAGCACCGGAATCGGCCGGCGAGTGGCACGCATGCTCACTCCTTTTTGTGCGAACCAACCCTGCGGATGGCAGAAGTCATTCTGCATATCCACAATGATGAGCAGGCTACGAGTCAGGTCCAACTCGAGCGTGCAGGTGTCGGCCTCGATCTGCAGGGGCTGCGCAGGCTGGGACTGGCGTACCAGGCTGATGCCCGACGCGTTCACGCGCCAGGCATTGCATCGCGTCGGACCGAAGGTGGCGGGTGCAGATGATTTGGGACTAACCGATCGTTTATTCATGCCATAGCTAAAGCAGGCGGCATGCCATTTGCGTTGCTACAAAGCGACCTTATGACGAGCATTGCGTTGCCGATTTGGCAACGCATGGGTTGAATCCCGCAGTGTGAGGGAAGCCTGGCCGTTACCGGGATCGCACGTGGCGCTTGTGATGCGGCTTAGTGGTGACTAGGAACTGATCCAGCCCCAGGAACTGGCGTCCGTGTCAGTGCGAAACCGCACCGCAGGAGGGCGCGCATGCGCGCAAATGTGGCATGCGCTTGGCGGTAAACCATAGGAACGTCTGCATCAGTTACCACAACATGTTCACAGGAGCTGAAATTGAATCATCTTCGCTTTTTACATTATCTGGACGAGGTGGCGCGCGTGGGCTCGATTCGCCAAGCGGCCGAGCGCCTGCATGTGGCGCCATCAGCGGTGAATCGACGCATACAGGACCTTGAGGCAGAGCTAGGCACGCCTCTGTTTGAGCGACTCCCCAGAGGCATGCGTCTGACAGCCGCGGGCGAACTGTTCGTGCACTACATCCGTAGCCGCGCAGCTCACCTTGAACAGGTGCGCTCCGAAATAGAAGACTTGCAGGGGCTGCGCCGCGGTTGCGTCCGGATTGTCGTCAGTCAGGCCGCAGCCGCAGCCTTTCTGCCTGAAAGAATTGCCGGCTTCAAGAAAAAGCATCCCCTGGTTGAGTTCCAGGTACAGGTGGGCGATCACAGCAGGGCTCTGGATTCACTGCGCACCTTTGAGTCCGATCTGGCACTTATTTTCCACCTGACCCCGGAGACAGATATTCTGCGTCTGGATGAGCTGTCTCAGCCCCTGTGTCTGGTCATGCATCGCGACCACCCGCTGGCCGTGCAGAAAGGCGCGGTTAAACTAAGACAATGCTTGGACTACCCCCTGGTGTTGCCTGCACGTGATATCGCCGGTCGCCAGTTACTGGATGCGTTTCTGGCGCAGCGCTCAATCAAGTTGCGGCCAACCATCGAGAGCAACAGTTTTGAATTTCTTCTCGGTTATTTGCGCTATGAGCAGGCGCTGACTTTCCAGATTGAAATCGGGGTGTCACGCGTGGAGAGCGATCTGGTTAGTCGGGAAATTGAAGACCGCGGCTTCCCGTCGGCCAACCTAGTACTGGCGTCTCTGCAGAACCGTCAGTTACCCGTTGTGGCTTACGCTTTTGCTGAATATCTGAGGACTACTTTTGCCAGTTTTTCCCGTCACCGCGAATGATATGGGTCTCTTGTATTTTTTTACTCTGTGAAATAGAGTACTTTGCATACAAATAAGAAAAACAGAGATATACCATGTCACCTTCCGCTCAAGAGGCCGCCCAGGCTTTGCGCGATATCGCGGCGATCAATGCGCGTGCCGCGGGGTTCCAAGACTACCAGGCAGAATCCAATCAGCTGATTCTGTGGGGTAGCATGCACGTTATCGGTTTTATCCTCACGGCGCTTTTCCCCCAACAGATTCTATTTATTTGGATACCCCTTATTCTGTTGGCTCTGGCCATTGGCTGCATCTTGGCTGTGCGTGCGGTGCCATTGGTGCAGGGCGTCGCTTGGCGTTACCTGGTATTGATTGGCAGTATCCTGCTGTTCCATATCGTCATTAATACCATCATGTGGCCGGTCTCTCCGCAGCAGGGCACTTTGGTAGCACCTTTGTTGGTGTGCACGCTGTATGTGTTTCGCGGCGTGCATCTGCGCCCTCGCTATCTGCTGATCGGCGTATTGGTCGCCACGCTGTGCCTGCTTGGGTACGCGTTCTTCACCGCCTTTTTCTGGTGGTGGATGGCTTTCGCCTATGGTGGCGTATTTGTGCTGTTCGGCCTGTGGCTGAGGCGCTGAGTATGCAAACTCCGGACGAGATCATTCACCAGCCGGTTCGCCTGAAAATCATGGCTGCACTCAATACCCTGGGACCCAATCAGTGGCTGGAGTTCGTATCCTTGCGGGCCATCGTGAAAACCACCGACGGCAACCTGGGTGCGCATCTGGTAACCCTTGAAAGCGCGCTTTATGTGCGGATCAAAAAGGATTTTGCTGGTAAAAAGCCGCGCACCCGGATTTGTCTGAGTACCTGCGGACGCGACGCCTTCGCCCGCTATGTAGCGACATTGCACGCCATTCTTGCAATTGACTCCCTGGGGCCCGAAGACGATGGCTCCAGCATTCCTCCCAACAACAATCAATAATCGGGGTTTATATGGACATGCGTTCTCTAGGTTTTCATTCATCACGCTGGCAATCGCGCTTGCGCCTGGCGGCGTTGCTGGTTTTTATGGGCTTAGCCGGAATGACAGCCAGCCTGGTAATGGCGCAAACACCTAGCGAAGAGGCAACGCCGGCTGAGGTAGAGCGAAGCGTTATAAGTGAGCCAGTGGCCGGCCCCGTTGCATCGGTGATCCCTGTTGCCACTGAGCGCTTTGGCGTGCGCGAAATGTTCGTGCAGGCTGACATGGTGGTCAAAGGGGTGATGATCTTTCTGGTGCTCTGCTCGCTGCTGACCTGGGCAGTGCTGATAGAAAAATTAATTGTTTTCGCGCGTGCTCGGCGTGCCAACCAGCGTTTTCTCGAGGCCTTCCGCCAACAGGACGTGGGAGTCTTGCAGGAGCAGGCAGAGCAGAGTTCGATGGGGCGTATGTGGCAGGTGGCGCAAGCCGAAGTGACGCATTTCGGTCGCCATCGCCAGGCCGATGCGGATCAGATAAACCGGCTTTTGCAGCGCATGTCGCTGACCGCCAGCATCGTTCAGGAACGTGACTTGGCGCGCTTGGGCAGCATGATGGGTGTACTGGCGACCATTGGTGCGACGGCGCCCTTTATCGGTCTGTTCGGTACCGTGTGGGGCATTTTGAACAGCTTCGCCAGTATCGCCACGATGAAAACGGCGAGTTTGGCGATTGTCGCCCCGGGTATCGCCGAAGCGCTATTGGCGACGGCTTTGGGATTGTTTGCCGCGATCCCGGCGGTGATGATCTTCAACAAATTTGCCCGTGACATCAACGGCTTTGTCGGTGGTCTGGATAATTTCTCTGCGGAGATGATTGCCGACGTGTCGCGCAAGCTTGACGAGGTGAAATAGCCATGGGCATCCAGTTCAATTCAGGCCCCATGGTCAAACGTCACAACTACCAACAGAACGCCGAAATGAACATCACGCCCTTTGTTGACGTGATGCTGGTGTTGCTGATTATCTTTATGGTCGCGGCACCCTTGGCGACTGTAGATGTGCCTGTGGATCTGCCGAGCAATTCGGCCACCGCCAGTCCGCCGCCGACGGATCCTGTGTATGTCAGCGTTCAGGCTGACGGCCTGTTATTCGTGCAGGAGCAGGAAGTGCTCTTGAGTGAATTGTCGGCCTTGGTTCTGGGTATCACCGGCAGTGACCGTGAAACGCGGCTGTTTTTGCGCGGCGATCAGGCGGTGGATTACGGTACGCTGATGCGGGTGATGAATACGTTGCAGAAAACCGGCTATACGCGCATCAGCCTGGTGGCCTCGGAAGAGCTGGAGCCCTGATGAACAGCCCGACAACGACGATGACATGGTCGGGCAGGCTGCTGATCATCTTGATCTCCGTGTTGGTTCATGGGGCGCTGTTTGCCTGGTTGCTCAGTGGCCGCTTTTCTCAGCCTGTGATGCTTGAGGAGCCAATGGTGGTAGCAGTGGAGTTGGTGGAAATGCCACCGGAGCCGGAACCTCTACCAGAACCAGAACCAGAACCAGAGCCAGAACCAGAGCCAGAGCCTATACCCGAACCCGAGCCGGCACCCACTCCGAAACCAACGCCTGAACCGCTGCCACGGCCGTCTCCACCGGCTGTTGCTCCTGCACCTGCCAGGCCGGCGGGCCCCCCGGTGCATTCGTTCGGCGCCAACACGCAATTCTCTGCGCCACCGACGGTGCCTGCAAACGCTCCTACGCGGGGACGCATGGCACCTTCTGGTTACGCCGATACGGTTAAAAATAAGGTGATTGCCCAGATAAAACGGCCCGAAGGGGCGGTCTACAAGCCACCACCGGGCTACAAGGGTGACCCCAATGACTTCAAACGGCAGTGCTACATCCCATACGAAATCACCGTCGATGCCCAGGGCCGTATGCTGTCTTATGAAATAGATCGCTGTGGGGATGAGTTGCTGGATGCTGCGGCAGAGCGCGCGATACGCCAGGCCGGGCCGTTTCCGGCACCACCTGCCGGGGGCGCCGCGCAGTACACCATTTATGGCACGGCCATTTTCATAAAATAATAATGATCAGGAGCATCTGATGAGTGTCCCGTTCTGCTTCAAACCTGCTGTACCAGCTGCGTTAGTGGTTCTGATCAGCGGCTGCGCCGCGCCCGTATCGGGGCCGGTAGCTTTTCACGACACTACACCGCGCCTGGCGCAGACGCAGGTGGAGACCCGGGCTAGCTTCGAGTGCGGGGGGGCTCTGCCCGCGGTACATCGCCAGATCTGTGCCAGCGAGATGCTGTCGGCGCAGGACAAGCAACTGGCTGATCAATATCGGACCTTGGTGCAGAACCTTGACACTGCGGGCGGATTGCTCCTGGAAGCCAACCAGCGTCAATGGATGCTTAGCCGAGCAGCCCAATGCGGTATGGACAATCAAACGGGCACGGATGTGCAAGCCGACGCTGCCGCTGTCGCTTGTCTGCAGGCATCTTACCGCGACCGCGCACAGCGCCTCGCTACCTGGGCACTTTCGTCTCGACCACTCGCCCAACAACAGGCAGCGCACCCGTATTCCGCCTATGTTGACTACCGATTGGCGGACGGACGTGAGCCAGGGCTATGCTCGCAGTTGGCGGATCAATTGAACGACGATTTGCAACGCAATGGTCTGCCAAACCCTGCACGGCTGCCCGGTACCACTGTATTGGCAGGAAGTAACAGCGCTACCTCGGTTGCCTCTCTGGATGGTCGAGAAATCCGAGTGGATCTATACAATGCCGGGCCTTACGCCGGCTACCAGAATCGGGCGCGAGGCCTGCTGATTAATGGCCAGGTGGTAATGGATGATCGCACCTTGCCGCGTTGGGTTGCCGAGCTGCCTAACTACGGCGGCCGGGCTTATGTGTCGTCTTCGCAGACAAGCGATTACGGCTCCATTGATGTATTCCGCCGCGCGGGCAGATCGCTTGTGCTGGTCAATGAAACCTGGGGCTTCTATTCCCCGGCTGCTCGAGGCGAGTCTGCATTCAGTGGGCTCTATGAGCTGTCAGCTCAAGGTTTGCAGCCTTTGTGTCTATTTCAGACCTATCTCACGCCGCCACGCACTAATACCCTGGCAGGCATGCCAGCATATGCCGCGCTGGAGGCGGAGTTGAACAAGATCGCTGGCGACCCGTTGCCCGGTTACGCGCAGCACGAACGTCGCGATAATTTCCAGCGTTGGAAGGAGCGCCAATGGACGCTGCTGAACTTGCCATTGCTCGGTGCCGATGCGCTTTCACGCTATGGCCGCGAAGCGGCGGTTTACCAGCGCAATGACCAGGCGTTGGAAGCTTTATTTAACTGGTCAGAACGCAATCTGGGCAGTAAAACCGGGTATCGCAAGGTCATGCCGATGTTACGTCCGGCCCACCAGGAGCTGGTTCAAATGTTCCTCGCGCAGGGATTAGACGCCGCTCAGAGTCAGGCAGCTGCGGATTTGCTGTTCCACGAAACATTGGCCAGAAGCATGGAGAATCTTGCCCCTCCGGTTGAAGCCCCTGATCTGCCATTGACACCCCAGGATAGCTACCCGGCGCGATACGCTATCGCCCCAGCGGCAGGTGCGCTAGAGCAGGGTAGACACTTCGCCACTCTGTACAGCGTGCTGCTGAATGATGCACCAGCCAATGTGATCAGCGACTTTGTTAACTATGAAACCGACACCTTCGGTGCCCAACGCGGCTTGGGGCCAGACCAGAGCCCGGCGCTGATGGCTGCGGTAGCCAGCCCGGCCAGCCTGGAGCTGTTACTGCAAAGAGGTTTTGATCCTGATGCCGCCAACGCATGGGGCAAAACGCCGTTGATGAGCGCCGCCGAACTCAATCTGCTGCCCGCCGCGCGCCGCTTGATTGACGCCGGTGCGAACGTGCATGCACAAACCAGACAAGTCGCTTTTGCTGGGGTCGGTGGGCCGGACCGGCAGGAAGCCGAAGCAGGCCGCAGCACCGCATTGTTGATCGCCGCCAGGCAGGCCGAAGCGCCCTTGATTGATCTGCTGATCAACGCCGGCGCCGCCGCACAAGCCTGGGATGGTTACCATCAGCAGGTCTGCGTGGCTCTGGATGTCAACGGCCGGATCTCAGATGCAGAGCGAAGCCGGGTAAAAGGACCGCTGTGCACCAGCGTATACACCGCGCCACCACCTTCGCAGCAGACGGTAGCTGATATCCGCGCTGGCGATACTTTGATCCTTCGTGATACCGGAGTGGACTATCGAATCCGACTGCTGGAGCGGCCAGCAATGGTCTTGTTTGGTCGCAACATGCAACTGACACCAGAACGTTTGCGTAACGACATGGGCAGTATCGCTCGCCAGGTTGGCATGGCGGCTGTGCGGCGCGGCAAGATGAAGATTGCTGGCCCGCTGACACTTGCTATTCAAGATATGAGCGCAATGACTGATACCCAGCTGCCGATGCTGGTGAGCTTTCCGGTAAATGCCCTCGGCGGCGCTAATGTGGCCAATTACGTTTTGGAACGAACGCCGCAGCAGCAGGTCTTGAGTGTTAACTTTGATCCGCAGCAGGCTGATGTGGAGAGCACCTGGCGGGCACTGTTCAGTGCTGCATTGACCCAGGGCTTTACTCCTTCTCAGCAAGGCTACGTGGTGATGCACACACAGGGTGTCCGGCGTACCGAATACCAACTGGTGGTCTCTGAATAGTGGTTCGCGCGAGCGGCTGCTAGTATGAGCATCCAAGCAGCCCTTTCCTGAATATAACGAGAGCGCCATGCGCCTGACAAAATACGTAGTGGTGGGTAGTGTGTGCGCGCTGCTGGGCGGGCTGACTGCTTGCGCAACCCCACTGCCCAAGCATGATATGCCGGCCAGTTACGCCGTTGAAGTGCCGGACCAGGGTTCGTTGAGCGCCTATATGCGCCAACAGCCAGTGGATGACTTGCAAATGTCAGGGTTTCACCTGCTTGATCGCGGAGTCGATGCTTTATCCGCCAGGTTGCAGCTGATCGACATGGCCCAAACCAGTATTGATCTTCAATACTATATTTACAGCGGAGATGTCACCGGTGGCCTGATTGCAGATCGACTCTTGGCGGCAGCAGATCGAGGTGTACGGGTACGCATACTGCTTGATGATATTGGCAACAGCATGTCCGATAAGGCAGTGGCGACGTTGGATCGGCACACCAATATCGAACTGCGTCTATTCAACCCCGTTAGTGTTCGTAACAAGTGGTTCAAATTGCCCAGCAAAATCGTTGAGTTCGGGCGTATTAACAACCGCATGCACAACAAGCTGATGGTCTCCGATAATCTGGCGATGATCACCGGCGGGCGGAATATTGGCGATGAATATTACGCCCTGAGCGAACTGGACTTTCAGGATGTCGATCTGCTGGGAATTGGGCCGATCAGCCGGGAAGCCTCCGCCAGCTTTGATGCGTTCTGGAATAGCCCTAACGCCATACCCGCCAGTGTGATCTATGCGAATGCCAAGCAGGGTACCCTTAATCGTATGCGCAAAGGCTTGGCTTTCCATCGCGACAAGCAGGCCCAACGGCCTTATATCCAGGCAATGGAAAAAGAAAGCTTCAGCCGGGATCTGATTGAGGGTCGGTTAAAACTGTATTGGGGCCATGCAGACTGGCTGGCTGATCCGCCGGTCAAGGCTGATGCCCAGTCGGAGCATAATGAAGTGCCCTATCTGGCGCGGATATTGGCGAACCACCTACGTGACGTGCAATCCGAACTGCTGATCAAGTCAGCCTATTTGATCCCCGGCGACCGCGGGGTCGAACTACTCGGGCGTGTCGTCGAACAGGGGGCTGATGTGTCCATGCTCACCAACTCGCTGGCCACTACCGACGTACTGGCGGTGCATAGCAGCTATGCTGCGTATCGCATCCCCATGTTAAAAAAAGGTATCCGGCTATGGGAACTGCAACCCATGGCGGCCAAGCAGGAGCGTCCCAATACCTTCATCGGTGAGTCGGTAGCGAGCCTGCACGCCAAAAGCTTTGTGTTTGATCGTTACAAGCTGTTTGTTGGTTCGATCAACCTTGACCCTCGATCCATTACGCTGAACACCGAAGCGGGTGTAATGGTGTATCAGAAAGATCTGGCGATCCGTATGGCGGATTTATTTCAGGCCTGGACCGCTGATGATTACGCCTTCGAATTGCGTCTTGGCGAAGGCGATCGATTGCAATGGCATGCCGAAGGCCGGCAATGGAATAGCGAGCCCGAGGCGAGCAGAGCCCGCCGATTTATGGCCTGGATGCTTAACTGGCTACCCATTGAAGATCAGTTATAGCGCGGTTGCGGGGCCATCAGCACGCGTCTTGGCAGTGCCGGTGCGCTCTAACGTGTTGAGGCTCTGCGCCTGCGCTGAAGAGTGGGCTTTGTAATGATATATCCGCTCAGCCTGCACCGCATTGGCGGACATGAGAGTGGCAGTGATGGTCAGTGGCAGCATGTAGATGCGCATGGAGTAGCCTCGCGGTCTTAAACAAGAATCAATCTCATTGGCAGACTAGCACTGGCTAGATTCGATAACAATAAGCATTTAAGAATTATTTGTATTTACTGGCTGAGGCGTTATAGCTATAGCCCAGGGGCAGTTATAGCAGCGGGCTCATGAAAAACATCAGTCTTTCCAGCATACGGGCAGGGCGGCTGCGTTGCTTCCAGTGCGCTAGATCTAACGGTGTACAGCTGCTCATGTAGGATTCCAAAAGCGCCTTGATCCCGGTACAGCTGTCGTGCCCAAACAGTGCCACCGTCAATTCGAAATTCAATTGCAGGCTGCGAATATCCAGATTAAGGCTGCCTACCAGCGCCAGCTCGTCGTCCATCAGCATGGCTTTAGTGTGCAACAAGCCGCCCTCAAACTGCTGGATAGTCACGCCCGCCTCAAGCAGCAGCTCGAAATAGGATCGGCTGGCCCAGCCGACCATGACCGAATCATTCCGCTTGGGAAGCAGCAGGATGACTTCCACCCCGCGACGCGCCGCCTGACAGAGAGCGTCGAAGATCGCTTCTGACGGCACGAAATAGGGGGTGCTGATCACAATGCGGTGGTTCGCCCGATAAATGCTCGATAACACCGCCTGACCAATAAGATCTTCACCCACCCCAGGGCCGGAGGGGATAATCGACAGCCATTGGTTACATTGATCCGGCGCCGGATAGTAGTCAGGCAGGCAACGTTGACCGGTTTCTACCTCCCAGTCCCAGGCGAACACCTTGGCCAATCCCGAGGCTGCCTGACCGTCCAGCCGCAGCATGATGTCTACCCAAGGGCCAGATTTGGATTTGCGCTTGAATACTAACGGGTCTGCCATATTCATGGAGCCGGTAAAGGCGATGCGGTCATCGATAATCAATAGCTTGCGGTGCATGCGCAGATCAATACGGTGGACTAATGCACGCAGCAATTTAACCGGCAGGGCGGGAACCACTTCAATGCCGGCGTCGACCATTGCCTTGCGCCATTTCGAACGAAAAAACGGCCGGCTACCGGCGTGATCGATCAGCACGCTGACCTTGACGCCACGACGACTGGCGGCGATCAGCTCATTGGCTACATCATCGACCCGGCCACCGGCATGCCAGATGTAGGTCTCCACGCGAATGCTCTCGCGCGATTGGCGGATATCCTCGATAACCTGCATGAAAATAGCGTCTGGCGACTTCAGTACCTGCATGCGTGAATAGCCGAGGGTGCCCAACCCCATTCTGGATGCCAACAGCTGGTGTACCGCTAGCGCCAGGTGGCCGCCCGGCATAGGTATGCTATCGACATCGAAACGGCTGTTGAGATTGTCCAGGTAGGGTTCAATCATAGCCTGGGCGCGTGCCGCGCGTTTGCGGCCCAGGTTCAATTCGCCAAGCAGCAGATACAATATTGCTCCAAACACCGGCAGTATGTAGATCACCAGTAGCCAGGCTAGCGTGCCACTGACGGGCCGCCGGAAGATGACCACCCGTATGGTGACGGCTGCCGTTAAAAGCCAGTAGAGCACGGCAAGAGTAAGGCCGATAATATTATGCAAATTGTCCATCGGGATCCGTGTTGGTGCCTTGCCCAGTGTTATCGGATGGCCAATCTAACAGGCTTTCGGTAGGCTTGTAAGTATCTGATCCTAAGAGAGAACATCAATGCTGCCTTTTACCCTTGTGGGTCGCCTGCGCTACATTCTAGAGCGGCAATTGGTCAAGGGCGCGCATTATCAGCTGATGGTGGTGGCGATTTTTATCGGCCTCATTTCGTTGATCGGCGGTTGGTTGGCCTGGCCCTCGGCCGCTGCGGATATGCCCCTGGCTGATTCGGTCTGGTGGGCGTTTTTGCGCCTGACTGATCCCGGTTATCTGGGCGATGATGAGGGCATCTGGCGACGTATTGTGTCTACCGCGCTGACCGTCATGGGTTACGTGGTATTCATGGGTACGCTCGTGGCCATTATGACCCGCTGGTTGATCAGTAGTATGACCACGCTGGAGCAGGGTCTGACGCCAGTGACCATTCGCAATCATGTGGTGATCCTCGGCTGGACCAACCGGACCATTCCATTGATCAGAGAGATCCTGGACACCTCAGGTGGGATTCAGCGTCTGCTGCTGGCCAAGGAAACCAAGCGCGTGCGCCTGGTGATTCTCGCCGATGAGGTGAACACCGAACGCATGCAGGAATTGCGTGATGAACCAGGTATCGGCCGTCACGGCAAGCACATCATATTGCGTTCCGGCACCGCTCTGCAGCCTGAGGCGCTGCACCGCGTCGCCTGTATGCAAGCTGCAGTCGTGATGATCCCTGGCCGCTCCCAAGGCGGCAGCGATCTGGTTACCGGCGATATGGAAACCATCAAGGCTTTGCTGACCTTGCAGGCCCACGCTCACCTGACCAAACAACCCCCGCCTTATGTGGTCGCCGAAGTAGATGATGTGCGCAAGGTCAACATCATGCGCCGGGCCTACAAGGGGCCGCTGGAAATTCTGGCCAGTGATGCGATCGTCAGTAGACTGATGGCGCAATCCATTATTCATCCGGGGTTGCCCGAGTTTTTCGGTGAAGTCATGTCGGTGCATGAAGGCAACGAGTTCTATGTACGCTCCAGCGACGGCTGCCAGGGCATGAGCCTGGCAGAGGTGGCTGCTGCTTGCCCGGCAGCCATTGTGTGCGGGCTAATGCGCCCTGATGACGATGAGTGGGTATCAATGCTCAATGCACCTTCAAGCGAGACTGTTGGCCCGGGGGACAAACTGGTCATGCTGGCAAGGGAGTACGCTGATGCCAATCCGGTTCAAAAACGTGGCGACAAGCTGCGTCTGCTGGAACGTCCAGCGATCAGCTATCCCTCCGTCACCGCGGGCGTCAACCGGGAAGTGAAGGTGCTGATTCTCGGCTGGAACAACCGGCTGCCGGCGCTGATCGACGAACTGGCCTCTTACAGCCCACAGCGCTTTCGCGTGCAGTTGCTCTCTACGCTTGATGAAACGAAGCAACGCGAGGCCATGAGCCGTTATAGCGAGCGGACGGCATTGATAGGCTGTGAGCACATGCAGGGTGACTTCATGTTGGAGAGCCTGCTCAAACCGGTGTTGACGCGGGACTGGGACAGCATTCTGCTGATTTCAAGTGACCAGCTTGGCTCTGGAGAGGAGGCCGATGCGCGGGCCATGGTCGGGTACATGGTGGTCGATGAGCTGCTCAAGGGCCTTGAGAAGAAGCCACAATTATTGCTTGAGCTAAGCGACCCCTCCAACGAGGCGCTGGTAGCACGCAATCGAGGCGAGTGCATCATCAGCCCCATGATCCTCAGTCATCTGATGGCGCAGATCGCTCAGCGCAGAGAGTTGAGCCTGGTCATTGAGGAGTTGTTTACCGCTGGCGGGCCGGAAATACTCTATCGCTCCCAAGCGGATTATCCGATGCACAGCGTGAACAATTTTGCCGACCTGGAGGCGGTGGCTGCGCTGCAAGGTGAAACAGCCATGGGGATCTATCGCCATGAGCCCGATGACGCGGGCCGTCGATTACAGCTCAACCCGGCAAGAGACGTCCCGCTGAAGCTCAAACAGGGCGATCAACTGGTCATACTCACCACTATTGCAGCCGTTCACGGTTGAGGTTAAAGACAGTTATCCGGCTTGGGCAAACCGGCGATCTTGCTCGCCAGTTTGGCCGGGCTGCCGGGGAACAGGCGTAGCAGATAAAGACTGCTGCCTTTGTCGGCACCTAGTTGCTGGCCAATATATTTAACCAACGGGCGCATGGCTGGCGATAGCTGGTACTGCTGATAAAACTGCCGCAGCAGCCGAACGACTTCAAGATGTTCAGGACTGAGTTCAAGACCCTCGCGCTCGGCGAGAATGACTGCGACGGGCTCTGACCAATCGTCTAGATCAAGTAGAAAACCCTCTGGGTCCAGCGCTATACAGCGCTCGGCGAGCTGAATGCTGTGGTTCACCAGCTGACCACCTTGGGATACTCGCTACAGAGCCTAACCATACCGTTGTAATCGACCACCTTTACGCGGGCCGGCAGATCGTCCAAAGCCAGCCCGCGGGCCAGCATGTCGGATTCCAGCACATAGAGTTGCACAGAGGCAGGCAGTAGCCCAAGGCGACCGACCGAGGGGGAGTTAGGCAGTAGCGCGTAAATGGCTTCCTCTATCAACAGCAGTCCCTGCTGGCTGGCGAGTACGCGCAAACAGGTGGCAAAGCGATGATCCGTTTGGGGGGGGTGCCTGAGAATATGCAGCATGCGGTCTACCTGACTCCGAGACAGGGGTTCACAACGATACTACCTGATCGTAATGCTCAAGCAGGCTGGCGATTTCGGCGCTGTCTACCACGCGGCTGTCCAGCAGGCATTGCCGGGCCTTGAGACCGCGCGCAGCCAGCGAATGCTGGCAAACCATCACATCTTCGACGCCGTAAAGCTCAAGCGCCTGCAGATTAGCCGACAGGGATTTTTGACCTGCGGCTTTTGCATCCTGACCTTTGAGCAGTTGGAGCACACCATCGTCCATAAACAGCAGTCCGGTGGGCACGCCAAAGGCCGCAGCAGCCAACACCAGGTCCAGCGCTTCACGGGCCGCCAGGCGGGCAGGGGGGTGGCAGCTGATAACCAGCAGGCTTTTCATGTCAGGTACCAAAGGTGACGGCCCGATCAGCCGTCTGCAGAACATCAACCCACTGGCCGAGGCCGGACAGGTCATAGGGCGTGCCGGTACTGGCTGCAGGCTTCTGCCAGCGCGTCGCTTCTGCGTCGTTTAGCACCCCACGGCGCAGAGCGGCCGCGATGCACACCACGGCATCAAGCTGTTGGCTGAGGATGAACTCACGCCATTGCGCGGAGATATCCTGTTCATCCTGCGGCTGCACGCTCAGGGCAGAAGCAATCTGCACCGCATCGCGATAGAGAAATAGTCGCGTGATCTGGTGGCCCGCCTGGATGACGGCACGTGCAAATTCCAGCGCACTACGGGCAGCTGGGTCCTGGGGGCCGGCTAGCAAAGTGATAGCAAAGTTCATGGTGGATACCCGGTCATGAAAAAGGCCCGCAATCAGCGGGCCTTTATTATAAACCCATCAAGGATCAATCTTCGCCGAAGATGCCCAGCAGGTGCAGCAGGCTGAGGAAGAGATTGTAGATGGAAACGAATAACGTGATCGTTGCCATGATGTAGTTGTCTTCACCACCGTGAATAATCGAGCTGGTCTGGTACAGGATGATAGCCGAAGAGAACAGTACAAAGCCGGCAGAAATGGCCAGCGAGAGCCCGCTGATATTCAGGAAGAAGCTGGCGACCACAGCACACAATAAGACAACAAAGCCCGCCATGATAAAGCCGGACAGGAAGCTGAAGTCTTTGCGAGTCAGAATCGCGTAAGCAGAGAGGGCAAAAAACACCATCGCCGTCATGCCCAGCGCCATGGCAACCAGAGATCCACCGTTAGGCAGTGACAGGTAGGCGTTCAGGATCGGGCCTGTGGTGTAACCCAGGAAACCGGTAAATGCGAAGGTCAGCAGCAGGCCCCAGCCAGAATTACGCATCTTGGATGTCAGGAACAACAACCCGTAAAAGCCCACCAGCGTGATGATCAGGCCGGGGTGCGGTAGGTTCAAACTCATGGAAATGAACGCAACTACAGCGCTGAACGCCAGTGTTAGCGCCAACAGGCTATAAGTGTTGCGAAAAAGCTTGCTGACTTCAGCCTCATTCACGCCTGCGTGTTGCAGCGTAGTCTCGCGGTTTTGCATGTTCATCTTTGACGCTCCGGTAATAACAAAAAGGATGATCCCTCACTATTGACCCGATAATACCTGTTCAATGCGTCAAATCAAGGTTTTACGTGTGATGAATCATGTCAATTTGCGACCTTAGCCATTGACTAGCCAGAACTTTCCGGTAGTATTGCCGGCCGTGGAGGGATGGCAGAGCGGTTGA